>MDSW01068146.1_pt1 | contig 17345 bp, 17 predicted proteins | sample 811171 | NCBI WGS metagenome assembly MDSW01 (sample SAMN05326641, study PRJNA326480) | marine metagenome | isolation source: seawater | place: Atlantic Ocean: North West | collected 2012
GTTTCTTCTGAAAAATGTATTGGAGAGATTGCGTTTTCTAATGTTTCCTCTTCCGCAAAATGGACTTGAAATTTAACTACTTTGGCTCCGCATTCCTTGGCAACATCAATAAGCTTAAGAGCATTACCAAAAGATCCATCATGAACAGAACCAATCTCAGCTATTATAAGTTTTTCAAAGCATTTGTGTTTCATCATTATTTTAAGTAGAACTTTATTTAATTTATTTTATTAAACCACTTTGTTTCATTATCCCATCTGTTAAAAAATTCTATTATTTTGTCTGCATCATCAAATTCAAGATTTAAACCTTCTTTAACGCTAGATTTCTTTGCAATCACACATAAGTAGTCTGTGTCAAAATATCTATTAACATTTACGATATCAAAACCTGTGACTTTTAGGATATTACAAAGTGAATTTTTACTAAAATGATATGAGCACACGTCTAGTGGATTATTTTTAATTATATAACAATCTAGAGGTTTTTTATAATGAGTCAATATTCTACTTCCTGTAGCAACCGATACCAAACCATTTTCTTTAATTAGATTTCTGCAGAGTCTTAGAAAATTTCTAGGAGACTGTGTGTTCTCTAGTGTCCAATTAATAGTAACAATATCGAATTCAACTTTCTCTTTAAAAGATTCAAGAGTTCCGTTGAAACCACTAAAATTTAATTTTTTTAAGAGATCACAGTTTTTGGATGAGGGTTCGATGAAGAAAGGCTTAAAACTTTTATTTTTATTTCTTAACATTTGTAAGAAATCTCCCTCTCCTGCACCAATATCACATAAAGAAAAACTTTTAGTTGATACAAAATTTAACAAATTCTCTAAAGAATAAGTTAATCTGGATATAACAGCAGGAATTTTGGCTGTGTAGCTTATAGGTTTATTCTTAATTTTTTGCTCATAATTAAACTCGCCTCTAAATATCTCATCGGACCATGCCTTCTGGATTTCTTCATCTGATCTTCGGTTTTTTACAAAAACAAATCCACAATTTTTACAAACGTAGAAGTGATCTGTATTGCTATATTTTTTTGTAATATTGATTTTTTTGTGATCTAATGATTTACAAATTTCACAAGATTTCGTCATAATTGTCCTTACTTTTTCAACAAAGCTTACAAAGAAGTTTGTGATATCGTGTTTTAAAATTACCATCAAACATCACATCTAGACGACGATCATAACAGAATTTCTTAAATTTTGGGTTTGACTTTTTTTTCATGAGATCATCAAGTTTATTTATTGCTTGCGCAAAACTTTCACTTGAATTAGAAACTATAAAACCATTAGATCCTGCGAAATCAAGTTTTTCATTTAAATTAAGAAAATCCATTATTACTGTTGGTACTTCAATCAATTTTGTAAAATTAGTTAATGTACTATATCCACATATAAAACAATCTACAATCGGTAAAACATTTTCAATATCATCAATTATTAATTTAAAATTAAGTTTTTGAACTAAAAAGCTATAATTTTCAATTTTAGATCTTGGATGAAGCATAAAGAAAATATCATAATTGCAATCTTTAAAAGACGATAGGTAATTAAATAAATTAGATTTATGTACTTCCCATGATAACAAATTATGTTCAGCTTCACATGGCACGCTAATTAATATAATTTTTTTTCTTGAAATATTCATTTTTTTTTTAAACATAGCTCTAAACATTCTTTTGTTCTTCCATACTTTATAAAGTTTTACGTGATTTTGATCACCAACAAAAAAAATTCTATTTTTGTCAACTTGTTCCCTTATTAAATAATCATAATAATCTTTGCTATGTGCTAGAATATATTTAGAAAAACTTGCTCCTAAAACCCAAGGGTTCTTTGGTAACATACCAATACAAAGATAAGAAAAACATTTCCATCCAGGAGAAAACAAAATATTTTTTTTTTCTCTCTGATGAACTTGTTTTTTGAAGATTATTCTGGTTAAAAAATTTAATAAAGGAGGAAAATCGTTTAGAGAAGTAGAATAAGATAAAGATTTCGCTCTTCCTGGTATTAAACCATTTTTTCTTCCAATACTTGAACAACCAATCAAAGTCTTTATTTTTAGGTCTATCGAAGCTTTATTACAGGGAATTTCTAAATATAATGATCTATCTCCTGATAGTATTAATAAATTAGGTTTCTCTCTTTTGAGTAAAGTAAAAAAAAACTTATAATGAATTAAATTTATAAAAATACTTATTAACAACCTAAATAAAGAAACTAAGATGTTATTTGAAAATCTTGGAATTTTTTTATCTAGTTCGTAAAAATATTTTTCAAACTTAATAAGACATTTAACCAAAGTTTTATTGTAAACATCATTAGATATGTCATAGAAAGAATCTTTTTTAATTTTTATTTTCTCTTGACTTGCGAAAAAGAACTTAACATCAAATTCATTTAAATTAATTTGTTCATATAGCTTATAAAGTTCTTGAAAAGAGGTTTCATGTCTTGAGACAATTAAAATTTTTTTTTTCATCAATTTCAACTCTGTTTTAATGATTACCGATTTATAGTTTTATAAATCATCATATAAAGGAAAACATTTTTAATAAATATTAAAAACTTAAGAATGCTATTTTTTTATTAAAAGTAAATAATCATCCAGTATCAATTTCATTCCATTTGTCAGAATATTATTACCTTTAATATCTTTTAAAGTCCACGAATTTATATGCGGCATCTTTTTTGAGCGTTTAATTTCTACATTCATAGGTATCTTGAAAAATTTAAAGCTTTTACATTTTTTTTTTAAAAACTTTGATACTGAAAACTGTGAATGAAAATTATAATCTGATCTCCATATACCCTTGGTCATATCATTGGAGTTATCACAAAATTCTATCTTCATATCAACGTCATATGGATTAAAGTAGCTCGTTATGAATATATAACCATTTTTATTAACTATTTTTAATAACTTATTAATCCATGGTTCAAAGTCTTTTTGAGTTTGAAGAGATCCATGCATAAAAACAATATCCCATTTAGTATTTATACTCATAAAGTTTTTGTGTATGAATTTAATATCGATTAGCTCATTATGAGATTTTGCCACTTCAATATACTCTTTACAGATATCTATCCCAGTAAAATCCCAATTTTTAAATTTTTTTTTCAGGAGATATAAAAACTCACCATTGGCACAACAAATATCTACTAAACTTTTTTTTTTTTTAAAATTTAACTTATTCAAAATATCTATTGAATGTTTAAATATTTCTTTAGGTTTTTTAAATCTCTTTGTATCTAAGTATGGTGAAATTCCTTTTTTTGGGAGCACCTTATATTTTGCCATTGATTAATAGTTCCATTCTTTTTAAAAATTCATTTGTAGTTATTTTGGTGGATGAATCAAATTCCACGACTTATCATTCATTTTTCTCCATATCTCTTTATTTCTATGTTTATCGACAATATCTTGAAATTCACAGTCACTAAGATTTAAAAAATTTAGAAAGCTTTCATAATTTCTTTTAGGAAATTCTCCATCAAATTTTTTAACTAAATTAAGTCCTTCATCCCTTGTTAAATGTCCATTTTGTATAAATCTTGAAGCATCTCTGATACACCTTCCGAAACCAAACTTAATGTATTGCATATAATAATATAAATCATCTATTTTATCATCTAAACTATCAAAGTTTGTAAAAGTACCTGATGACCTGTTTTCTTCATCTAACTGAAAATCTATTTTATCCTTTATATAATTATAATTATCGAACATATCCCATTTTGTAAAATATGAAAAGTAATAGCACTTCAATCCAGATTTCTCGATAAGATCACAGTCTGGATATTTATAAGGTTTCAAATCATTTTCTGACACCTCTTCATCTAACCAGTTAGATGGGTCATCACCAATCTGATGCTCGATTACCTCTGTGATATCCCTAACTTTTTTTTTTTCTTCATCCAGGACTCTTCCTCCATATTCACTTTCACCATGTTCGGCATAAAAAAGTAGTTTTATATTAAATTTTAGTGCCATTGAGACTGGTATTGCATTAATGCCAGCATCCCAATGTACTTTAGGGTTACCTCTTTCGACGAAGAAACGTTTTGATAACAATCTTGATATCTTTTGGTTTGGTCTAAAAAAAATTGAATCAAAACCTGACTTAATCAATTCTTCTCTATTATGATTACCAACATTATTAATAATAAGTGGTGAGAATGTTACCAATAAAGGATTCATTTTATACTTAAATTTTAACCTATGAGCAATTGAACTTGAATCTTTTCCCCCAGACCACGGAACTATACAATCGTAATCACCTTTTTTGGATCGATATTTATCTAAGATATCAATTAACTCTTTCTCTCTAAAATTCCAATCAATTTTTTTTTTTTCACTTGAATTTTCACAAGCATTGCAAATACCAGAATTATTTATTGAAATTCTTGGTCTTGAACTTGGAGTTAAACATTTAGTACAATAGATTACAGAAGAATTTTCGGCGAATAGTGACATCAAAAATTTATTACATTAATAATTAATTTTATTCAATCAAAATAATTTATTTTCTTACATGAATACCTTTTTTCATTAAAAAATCTTTTGCACTTGAGATACTTTTTTCTGTAAAATGATAAATATTTTGAGTACATGCACCGTCAACATCACAATATTTAAATAATTCAAATAAATGATTCCAGTTTCCACAGCCTCCTAAGGCAAGAACAGGTATATTTAATGAGTCTTTCATTTGCTTACAAAGATTTAAATCAAAACCCTGCAACCACCCATCTTTATTAATTGATGTTATTAATACCTCACCAATTCCTTCTTTAACGCAGATCTGTGCCCAGGAAAATGGGTCAATATTTTCTTTTTTCTTACCTTGATTTGAATAAACGAAATATTTTTCATTTTCTTCAAGTGCATCTATGGATAAAGTAACTGATTGCTTACCATATTTTTTAGCTAGACTAGAAATAAACTTTTTATCCTCAAATGCGCCAGTATTAATAACAATTTTATCAGCCCCAATATCAAAAACTCTTTTTGCATCATCAAGTGTTCTTATCCAACCTCCAACAGAAATAGGAACAAAACAGTTTTTTGAAAAAGTTTTGAAGAATTTTTCAAAACGTTTATCTGAATCTTGATTTTTTTTTCTTGTTATATCTAATATTATAACTTCGTCTATTGCCCATGAGTCAACAAAGTTTGCTGAATACCTATAATCTGGAGAAAATAATTTCGTTCTATATAATACACCCTCAAGGATAGTTAAAACAGTAATTATTCTTTTTGTTATCAACTTTTAATCCCTAACAGAATCTGCAAAAGTTTTTAAGCAATTTTAAACCATAATATTGACTTTTTTCTGGATGAGCCTGAATACCATATATGTTTTTTGACGCAACGATGGCATTAATATCCTCTGAGTAATTTGTTTTTGCAATTATATCTTCTTTTTTTTCTGGTAAAAAATGGTAGCTGTGTACGAAATAAAAATTTTTCTCATTTGGAATTCCATTCAAGATTTTATTTTTTTTTAAGATTGTTACATTATTCCAACCGATATGGGGTAAAGAAAATTTTAATTTTTTCTTTAGAATTTTAACCTCACCACCAATTAAATTTAAACCTTCATTTTTTCCATCTTCATAACCTCTTAATGCAAGTAATTGCATTCCAAGACAGATCCCCAGAATCGGTTTTTTATCTTCATTGACAACTTTTTTTATCATCCTATCAAAACCTTTATTGATTAAATTTTTCATTCCAATTTTGAAAGACCCTACACCTGGTAGAATTAACTTTTTTGCTTTGCTAAAATCTTCAATTTTATTTATTAGAAAGTAAGGCTCATTAATTTTTTCTATAGCATTTTTAATAGAACCAATATTCCCTAAGCCAAAATTAATAATTCCTATCATGAACTTTACAATAATATAATTTATTTAAATTTTCATAGGTGGTTCTCTTAAGATTTACTTTTACGAAATTTAAAGACATATATTAATTAACTTAAAATGATTAATTTAAATTCTATTAAATTTAAACAGCCGTGAAAATATATTTTTTAATTTCTATCTAGAATCAAGGTTTTTTTAATGCAAGTTATTTTTCATCCAAATATTCTTGAACCACTTTATATACTTTACATAACCTTTCTCTAGTGGCCATACTGGCTTAAATTTTAGAACCTTTTTTGCTCTGTCAATACTTAAAGTTCCTCTAATTGGTTTATCTAGCACTCGTTCTGCATTTATACTTTTTGACTCAGGTATGTTTAATTTAACAATATCAAATAATTCTTTTATATTTCTAGCTTTACCAAAAGTTATATTAAAAGTTTGACTAGTGTTATGACCTTCATGATAAACAAGGGATCTTATAATACCTTGAACTAAATCATCAATATAAGTAAAATCTAATAAACCATCACCACCTCCTTCAAGTTTAGATATTTTCTTCTCCAAAGCATTTTCTATAAAAATTTGACTTACTCTTTTACTTATACATCTTTCGCCGTATAGAGCACTTGGTCTTATTATAGTGGTTCCAAGTCCATACTGATGACAATAAGTTCGTACAAGTCTCTCTCCCATATATTTTGTGTTTGCGTAGATGCCTCTTGGTCTAGGCCTTGTATTTTCATTGACTTCTTCTGTTTCAAAATCTCCATAGACTGTACTAGAGCTAAGAAAAGTAAATTGATTTACCTTTTTTAATCTCAATCTACACAATTCTAGTAGGTTTTTTAAAGAAATTAACTGGATATCAAAACATAAACTGGGATTCTGTCGAGCCTTAATTGCACTTGAAATAGCAGAAAGATGAATTACTTTTGTAGGCTTATATTGTTCAAAAATTACCGATAGATCTGAATAGTTTCTAGTATCAGCATTAATCATTTTCACATCGTTTTCTCTTAATAGTCTGAATCTTTGCATAAGTATTTTTCTATAAAAATTAAATTTCGATGTTTCACTGTCTTTGCTAAATAGATTATCTATAAGATTATTTGTCATTAAATTATCAACAACAAATACATTCTTTGTAAGTTTTCTAAGATGTAGTGCTAAATTATGTCCTATAAACCCTGCACCCCCAAATAAGAAAATACGTTCATTTTTGAGGATTTTAGTAAATTTACTTGAGGTATCTTTATCAAACATTTTTTTGAATTCCTTCTTTAATTTTTTCAACCATATACTTCATATCGCTTATTTGAAGATGAGGTCCTACAGGCAGAGAAATTGTATTATCAGCGATCCAATTAGCAACAAAAAAATCATTTTTCTTATATTTGTATTTGTTTTTATAAAATTTCAAACTTGGCAAGGCTTTTGGATAGTGAACACTAACCCCAACATTATTTTTTTTTAACCAAATTATAAAATTATTTCTATTTACTTTTAACTCTTTTTTTAGAACAATATTTAAACAATAATAAGAGTGAAGTTTATTCCTATCAAAATTTAAAAATTGATGAACTCCCTTAATACCTTTTAACTTTTTTGACAGAAAGTCGTAATTTAATTTTCTTTGTTTAAGAAAATCTTTTAATTTTTTTAATTGAGAAATTCCTAGGCTAGCATGTATTTCACTCATTCTATAATTAAAACCTAAGTCAATAACATCGTAAATACCAGGAATCTTTCTACTGTTTAAACTTCTATCATATCCAAATGCTTTAATTCTTCGTAATCTATCAGAAAAGGATTTATTGTTAGTCGTAATCATCCCACCTTCTGCAGTTGTAATATGCTTTACTGGATAAAAGGAAAAACAGCCTGATTCTCCTAAATTTCCTGTTCTTCTATTTCCATACTTTGCTCCAAGGGCTAGCGCGCAGTCTTCAATTAAAAAAATTTTTTTTTTTTTAATTATATTTTTAATTTCATTAACGTTACAAGGAAGACCAAGATAGTGTACGATTATGATAGCTTTGGTTTTTAAAGAGATTTTTTTTTTTAATTCCTTAACATTTATATTTCCAGTTTCTTTTTCAACATCAACAAAAATCGGCTTGGCTCCTATATATTCAACTACATGACAAGTTGCTACATGACTAAGTGCTGGAACAATTACTTCATCTCCTACTCCAATATTTTTTGCTAAAAGTGATAAATGCATACCAGCTGTACAGGAAGACACTGAAATTGCATATTTACTGCCAATATATTTAGCAAATTTTTTCTCAAATTCTTGTGACTTTGGTCCATGAACCAATTGAGTGCCAGACAAAACTTCAAGAACTTTTTTTTTTTCTGAATCATCAAGTAACGGTTTACCGAATTGTATTAATTTTTTCATATTGAATAATTTACTTTAATTAATTTCCTTTTCTTATTAGACTCCATTATTGCAAAACATATATCCATAACTCTAAAAACATCTTCAACACTTACTCTACATTTTTTTTTTCCTCTCACGGAATCAACAAAGTTGTCTATTAGAGCGAACTTGTCAATAGTAGATTTATATGGCGTTTGGTCAAATTTTGGTTTTACATCATCTCCAAATGAGTCAAAGAAATATCCATCTGGTAATTCATTAATGTAAGTTGCTTTTGTTCCATAGATATTAAGTGAATGAAATTTATTTCTAATTGACCCAAAATTAGTAGTTGACTTTAAAATTGTTTCATTTTCAAATTTAAGAAGAGAACAAAAAAAATCATCAAATTTGTATGATGAGTTTTGGGTTTGAACATTATTGGAAATACAAAATACTTCTTTAACTTCTTTGTTTAAAATCCATCTAGCAAGATCAATTAAGTGAATACCACCACCAAATACGGTACTGTAATACATCATTGAGCCACGCCAGCCTTTTTTAATTTTCCATAGTATATTATGCAAATAATCTGCTTCAATAGTTACTATTTTTCCATATTTACCTGCTGAAATTTTTTTTTTTAATAATTTAAACCTTTGACTTTCTCTAAGAATAAGGTTTGATGTCAAAATACATTTACTTTTTTTATATGCTATGAGTATTTTTTCCGCCTCTTTCCTATTTAGTGCAATTGGTTTTTCGACCATACAATTAATACCATTTTCAAGTGCTAGGCAGGTCTGCACTGCGTGGTAATTGTCATAACTACAAATAGAAACTATATCTAAATCCTCACATAAGAGTTTTTTCCAACAAGTAAAAATTTTTGCAATTGAATATTTATTAGAAACTTCTCTGAGTTTTTTTTCATCAATATCGCATACGGCAGAAACTTCAACATGAGAATTTTTTAAGTATCCTATTAAATGTTGTTCTCCTACTCCTAAACCAATAACAGCTGCTTTCAATTTCTTAGACAAATTTATCCTTGTGTTTAAAATTTTTAATATTAATCGAGCATTTAATTAGTTTTATTGCAAAATCATTACATACAACAAAAGGGCCTTTACCTTGAATTATAAGAATTTTACCAGGTGTTCCTTTAATTATTTTTTTTACTAATTCAACTTTAAATATTCTAATTTTTTTTTTATTAAGAAAAGTAAAGGCTCCTTTCAATGGAACAGTCGTTGCTCTGATCAAATTAAATATTTGTCTAGCACTCATATTTTCCCAATCAACTCTTCCATCTTCATCATCTCTTTGATGCCAATAACATGATTTTTTTTCATTTTGTACGACACCTAATTCACCATCTTTCAATTTTTTTAATGAATCATAAACCATTTTAGGAAAATATTTATTAGCTTTAATTTTTAAAGTTTTGATATCATCATCTTCAGATATTTTTATTTTTTTTTTCGCATAAAATGTTTCCACCATCTATTTCTTCATTCATTTTAATACAACTTATAACCATCTTTTTTTCATTATTAATTATTTGCCAATTCATCGGTGACCCTCCCCTATATTCTGGCAACTTCCCTCCATGAAGATTTATTGTCCCATATTTAGCAGATGATATAATCTTGTTTGGAAAAATAAATGGAAAACCTGCTACCACATTCATATCAGCGTTTGAATTAATGAGTAAATTTTCAACATCTTTTTTTTTTAGGTCATGGGAAGTTTCTAAAAAAAAGGGGGACAGCTTTATTAATTGTCTCGAAGGGATAAAATTGAATTTTTTTGAAACAAAAATATTTTTAACTTCTATTTTCTTTGTTAAAAGAAAGTCTAAAACCCGCTCTCCCCTTAATCCATTAATAAAAATATTAATTTTTACTCTCATAAATTCACTTTTTTTAATTATTTTTAAACATAAGAATTTTGTTGCATAAAGAATTTTATAGAGATAATTGAAAAAAGTGTCTTTTTTAAGCTATTTTGTTCTTCGTATTTATCAATAAATTTTGATAATCTTTCTTTATTAATTATTTCAAATATTTCTGAGTCATCTAAAATAAATTCTTTAAATTTCTCATCCTTCACATTTATCATAGAACTAATCTCGGCATTAAACCCTTTTTTATTCCTATCAAACTTTATATGATCGGGCAATAAGTCACTTACGCAGAATCTCAATAAATATTTCAAATATCCATCCCTTATCAAAAAATCTGAAGAAATACTAAACATAAATTCAAATAAGCCTTTATCTAAGAAAGGGTTTCTATTTTCTACAGAATATCTCATAAAGGCTAAATCATTTTCATTTAATAAAATAGGAAGAACCTCATAGAATGACTCATTTAACATCCTATTCTTCAGTAGATCATCGCTAAATTGTTCTTCAGTAAAAGTTTCCTTAAAGTCATCATTTAAAAGTTTTAGATTTTCTTCTCTTCCAAAATAAATATGTTCATTTTGTTTATTCTTAAATTTCTGAAAACTACTTAAGTTAGGATTTCTAATTTTATCTTTGTAATTTTCAATCCATTTTTTTAAATCTGTTTCTTTTTTATCTAATAAAAAATAATTATAATGATGATAATAACCAGTAAAAAATTCGTCAGCGCCGTTACCTTGAATTGTAACTGGTATCTTTTTCTTGTTAATTTCCTTGGCTAGTAATGATGAAATGAAAAAACTTATAGTTGATACAGGAGCATCATTGTATAGGGTTTGTTCCTTTAAATTAGCCAAAAAATCTACTCCACTTATATCTACTTTGTTATGATATTTTTCTATGTTTAAAAATCTAAGTGTTTTAATAATATTATCTGATTCATCATAGAAAGTATCTTTGTCATAAATACTAAATGTATTTAATTTATTCACTGAATTTTCACTTGCAATACAGAGAAGTAAGTTTGAATCAACACCTCCACTTAAGCAAAAGGAGATTGGAACGTCAGATCTCATTTTCTTAATCATTATATCTTTAAATTTTTTAGATAAAAAATCTTTACAATCATTTAAAGATATTTTTTTTTCGTTGATAGAGAATTTCCAATATTTTTTGATTTTATGTTTATTTTTGCAGGAAAAATCGAGATAATTGCTGGGAGCTAAATATTTAATATTTTCATAATATGTTTCACTTAACTTAAATAAAGACTTATAACCGTTAACTAATAATCTTTTAATTTGTCTGTAATTAATTTTGTCTCTTATATTTCTCATTAAATGGATTGTTTTCGTTTCAGAAGCAAAATAAAGAGTATTGTTAATTATTGAGTAATAAAGTGGTTTCTCCCCAAATCTATCTCTGCACAATTTTATATTGAAAGTTTTTTTATTAAAAATTGCCAAAGACCACATTCCTTCAAATTTTTCAAAACATTTATCCCCCCAATGGTCAAATGCAACTAGAACAACCTCCGTATCAGAATTACTTCTAAATTTATAACCTAGTTCCTCTAGCTCTTTTTTTAATTCAATATAGTTATATATTTCCCCATTGTAGATCATACAATAATTTTTATATTCGAAAGGTTGATTGGATAGATTACTTAAATCGATTATTGAAAGTCTTGAATGAAATAGGAGACAAGTGAATTGTTCGTTTCTAAATATTTTATGATTAAAAAAGTTAGGTCCTCTATTAAACATTGAATCTTTAATTTTATTATAATCTATATTATTTGGGTTAAAGTCACCAATTACTCCAGCTATTCCACACATTATTTATTTAAGTCCTTTTTCTTAACTAAGAAATTCTCAGGTATAAAGTTTCTAACTTTCTTACCTAAAATGTCTTTAAGTTTTTCAGAACTAAAATGATTGCTGGGTCTTGCATATTTTAAATCTGATTTTTTGATAATGGATTCTGGTTTTAAATTTTTAGCAGCAACTATACCTTTTCTTATTAATTTTCTGTTACTTCTCTCTGACTTTTGTATTTTTTTTTCAAAATTTCCGAGTAAGTTTAAATTATCTTCTATTTTATTTTTTAATGTTCTTAACTCGTTCTTTGTAAAACTTAATGAATGATCCCTAAATTTTCTATTCTTATCTTTGTCAGTAAAATGAACCTCAATAACTTTGCTACCAAAGAGAAAAGAGTAAAAGCATACTTCAATATTCTTTATGTGATTACTATATCCAACGCTAACCCTAAATTTATCTCTGAGGAATCTAATTGAATTTAAATTTATTTCTTCTTTAGGTGCGGGATAGGCACTAACACAATGCATTAATAATAAATAGTCAGAAATATTTTTTCTTTTTCTTTTAATGTAATTTAAAGTATTTTTTATCTCTTTCGTATCTGACGCACCAGTCGATAAAATAATTTTTTTAGCTGACTCTACACATTTTTTTATTGTTGGTTTAAAAGTCAAATCTCCTGAAGCTATTTTAACTGCTTCACAATTTTTAGATATTATTTCAACCCAATCTTCTGTTAATGGAGTAGCAAAAAAAGGGATGCCTTCTTTTTTTGAATAATTATGAATACTAAAAAAGTCAGATTTATCTAATGAAAATTTTGAAACTTGATTAAATCTCTCATGCTGAGACATTGTTACATATCTATTAGGAGTAAAAAATTGAAATTTTACTGCATCTGCTCCTCCTTCTTTTGCCAGTGAAATCAACTCATACGCCTTGTCTATTGAACCCTCATGATTTAATCCGATCTCTGCAATTATTGCTGGGCGATGTTCTAAATTTACATTGAAGATTTTTTTTATCATAATGGAAAAGCTTGGTTATTAAATCCAACCATTGTTCTATGAATATAAAAGGGGTTTAAATTTTCTAAATTATTTTTTCCTTTTATTGCCGATGGACAATGATTAATCTTGTGTTTTAAAATGCTAATTATCTCATCGTTGATATCCTCTTCTTGACCTTCAGGGTATGAAAATAAAACTTCATTCTGATTAAGTTGATATGACAAATCACTTATCGATTTCTCAATTTCCCACCTTGCTCTTTTTATATCAACTTTTGTGAGAGATACATGATTAACAGTGTGAGCACCAAAAGTGATGAGACTTGATTCATTCATTTCTCTTATTTGATTCCAATTCATAAAATCGTAAATATCTGGCTCATTTTTTTTTTTATTAAAATTGTTATCCACAATATATTTCATAAATTTCTCCACAAAAGAATTAGGTTTACTTTTAAGATTATTTTTCATTATTCTCAATTTCTCAACCCTTTCTGCATTATTCTTGAAAATAATTGACTTTTTTTCATTATCAAAGTAGTTGATAGAATGATTTTTTGAGTTTAGAAAAATTATTTCTAAAGTATCAGTCCAAATTTTTTTTTTTTCGGAAATAAAGCCCGTAGACAAATAAAAGGTAGCTGGTACTTTAAAATTCTCCAGAACTTGCCAAGCGTATTTATAGTTATTTAAAAAGCCATCATCAAATGTAACAGCAACTGAATCGTTATCTATTTTTTTTTTACCAGATATATGATCAGCTATGTCAAACATGGTAACTAAATTGTATTTCTCAGATACATATTTCATTTGTTTATAAAAATCACTAAATAAAACATGTTTACCTGAAGAGTTTTCTCCATTTAACTCTAATTCATCTGGAATCACTCCATGATATAAAAGGACATTTAATTCAGTCATTTGTTTTTATAAATAATAATTTAAGAAAAATCCAAATTTTAATTAAAATAGGCATGGGATAATAATATTTTGAAAAACAATTGTTTTCTTTTTTAATATATTTGTTTGAAATACAATTATTCATTGCATCAACTGTCATTTCACATATGTCTAAAGTAACAAAATATCTCATTTTTATAAAACCTAATTTATCATTGGGTAATCTCTTTTCCATTAATACTTCTCCAGTATCAAAATTTTTCTCTACTTTATGGATAGTTGAATAGACTTTACTATATTCTCCGTTAAATAGTGCCCATAAATTCGTGTCAAGACCTCTATATTCAGGAAGAAATCCTCCATGAGCATTTATTGCTCCATATTTCGGAGTTTTAAAAATTTTTTCTTCAATTTTTGATGTTCCATATACAAACATTATATCGTATTTTTTTTTTTTAAAAAATCTAAGACCTGATTCGAATTTATATCAGAAACTACAGAAATAAGATCCTCGTTTAAAATTAAATTACATTTTTTATTAAATTTATTTTTTTCAAATTTCAATTGTAATTTTTCATGAATTCCAGTTCTTAAATATGGATTTAAAAATAATTTATTTAAAAAGCTTTTATTTTTCTTAAGAATGTATTTTTTAAATAATTTTAGATTATTTTTTGTTTTTTTTTCAAAAAAAATTTTTTCTATTTTTACATCTTTAGACTTAAAGTTTATTAAATAATTAATAAAAAATCTATGATGGGGCGTATCAGTTGTTAAAATAATAATTTTCTTTTTTCTCATAAATTTACTATTTCATATACGTTCATTCTGAATAATTTTTCTCCAAATCTTTTATATAATTTCTTTATGAATATTAAGTCTTTTTCCTTATCCACAGAATAGTTCTTATTATTGAAAATTTCCACATCACTTGTTACATTAACTATTCTAAAACTAAAAGGGTTGTCATAAATATAATTAGTTACATGCTCTCTATATTTTAAATCATTTGTAAAATCTAAAATCTTTTTCAAAGTTTCAATCTTAATGATTTCACAACTAAAACCTTTTGGGAAGCTTCGCGGAAAAAGATTTGTAACAATATCAATTTCATTATCAATATTTTGGAAAAGTCTTAAAATTAAATTCGGATCAATGAGTGGGCTGTCTCCACTAATTCTTACTACGTGAGACAGAGAATATTTTTTTGCACATAAAAAAGTTCTTAACAAAACATCCTCAAGACTATTAGCAAACCCCTCTATATTATTTTGTTTAGCTATTTTCAAAAGTATTTTATCTTCATCATTGGTAGAAGTAGCTAAAATGATTTTAAATCTATTTTCAAGAATCTTTACACGTTCAATTACTCTATCTAATATAGTTTTTTCTCCAATTTTTTTTAAAGCTTTATTATTTAATCTTTTTGAAGAAAGTCTTGATAAAATAACTATTCCAACATTCATATTAAGTAAACTTTAGGCTTGAAACTTTTAGTTCTTTTTTTAAAAAAAAATACTTTTTCGAAATTAGTGAAAATAGCGAAAATATAGATATTATTATAAATATAATTTTTTTTATAAACATTTTTAACAAGTTTATCTCTTAAATAAATTAAAAAAACATAATATAAAAAATTAGAAAGAGTTTTCTAAATAGCGAGTTTAAGTTTTTTTTTTATCAATGATTTCATTTAAAATCCTATTAATCCTTACATAACATTTTCCATCACTGTTTCCAAGATAATAAGAAGACATGAGTTTTAATCTCTTATTATTCTTTGTGTGAGTAAGTTCTTTTTGAATAGCTTTTTGTATAAGTTTTTTAAACTGTTTTTTTGACTTTGCTAAAAAGAATAAATCAAAGTAATCAATTAAATAAAGATTCTTTTTATGTTTATTTTTTGCCTCTTCAAAGACAGGTAATAAAGTATTTCTTCCCATAATTCTCGATTCGAGAGCTACAGTTGAATTTAAACATATATTTAAAATAGAATTTTTCATTAATTCTTGGGCTGGTTTTTTTAGTATTTTTAGATTTTTTATGGAATTTATATCGACTTTTAAATATCGATTGCAAACATCTTTAATTTCATTGATCCAACCTTTATTTTCCCAATTTTTAGGTTGAATAAAAAATTCTAAATCTGGATGACTTACTGCAAACTCCATGAATATTCTGTGTACTTCTTCAAATAACTTAACAAAACCTTTATCACTATTTTTACTAAAGTAATGATCCCTTATGTCAAGTTTACCTTTAAATGGACCAGTTAAATGTCCAAAAGAAAATAAAACCAAACTATCTTTTTTTGATTTAATCTGATTTTCAAATAAAAAGTCTGATCTCAGAAGACCACATATATTAACTTTTTCTGCATCAGCAATTTTTGACTTAACCATAATTTTTTTTGCTTGTTCATTGGCTACTAGAACTCTCGTTCCTAAAAATTTTTTTTTTTTTTTCCAATGAATTGTATAACCATTTATTTGTCTTTCATCAATTATTGTAAATTCTTTGTGAATCGCAACAAAAGGAATATTTTCTTTTTCTATTATGCCAATCCATTCTCTTTCACTAGTGTAGGCAATATTACACGTCAAACATAAATCGAACTTGATTATTTTATGAATAACTTTAATTATTAAAGAAAGAAAATTAGTATTGGTATCTTCATTAATCTTTAATGCATAACTATTTATAATTTCTAATCTTCGCTGGTTAATTGCAATAAAATTACAGGGAGATAAATCTATTAGTTTTTTTAAATCATCTTGCCATCTAAGATAACTAAATACCAAAATTTTTTTTCCATTTTTTCTCTTCTTAATTAAACTCATTCCTGAAATGAAATAAATCGCTAGGACAACAGCCTGAAATTTTAGGGGGAGTCTTTCTAAAATAAATTTAAATAAGTAAATCATTTTGACTTTAAGTTTTCATTAATAACATTAAAAATGATTACAAAGAAACTTTTATTTAAATTGAAAAACCTATTAATCATTATTTATTTTGTATTATGTCTACATGCTAGTAGACCCGATTCTTCCAATATCTTTATTTCTTGAAAAATGGTTTGAACAGGTTTATTAAATAATTTAGCAAGCTTAAAAATGTTATTTTTGCCATTTGAATATGCCATTATATTTAGACGAAGAAGACTATCTTTATTAAACCTGTTATTTGAGGTTCCAATAGAAGGATAAAGACCTCTTTTAGACAAATTTGGTTCACATTTAACAAGCGATGTTGGAAATAAGCCAATCTCGAAACAATCAAAAATTTGTTTTAAAAAGTTATATGATTGTTCAAGTCCTCTATTGGAAACAAAGTTTAAATCATCTTTACTAGTATGATATTGTTTGTAAGTTCCATATTTTGAACGACTAAAACCACAAAATGGAAGATCAATTAGTGGAGAACAAAACTGCCTCTCATCAGAACCTCTA
>MDSW01135755.1_pt1 | contig 17343 bp, 15 predicted proteins | sample 811171 | NCBI WGS metagenome assembly MDSW01 (sample SAMN05326641, study PRJNA326480) | marine metagenome | isolation source: seawater | place: Atlantic Ocean: North West | collected 2012
TCTAGGAAAGAGAGAAATCCTTTATAACCAAATAGAATCAGTAATTAAGAAAGTAGAGCAAGCTTCTGAAAGATTAGAGAGCAAGATAAATGATTTATTTGGATATGAAGAAAGCAAGATGACCGACGAAGAGTTGGTTTTAACAGATCTGTATTTTGATGAGTTAAGTCATGAATGGAGTTCTTTGGGTTTCTATTTAAATTCTCATCCAATGGATGGTAAAGAAGATGATGTAAGGAAGATGTGCGGTACATTAATTCAAAATATAGAAGAAGCTTCATTTCCACAAAGAGTAGCAGGAATGGTTCTATATATGAATGTTAGACAAGGTAGGCATGGGCGCTATGCTTTTGCCACCCTTGATGATGGAAGTTCTAAAATAGAAGTTTCTGTTTGGGCTGAGCCTTTTGAGTTATATAGAAACGCTTTAAGAAAAGGGCAGTTAGTGGTAGTAGAAGGTATAGTTGAAAAGGATGATTATAGGAAAGGTTCTCATAAAATCATAGCAGATAAGGTTTTAAACTGGGAACAAGCCCAAAAAGAATATACTAGTCATGTTCAAATAGTTTTAGATCTTAAAAAGGTTAAAGTCGAAGAACTAACTAATACTTTAAAGGAATTATCTGCCCCTGAAGGAAGGCCAATAATAATCAATTACTCCGATGGGCAATCCTCTGGAGATATAGCCTTACCTAAAAACTTTACGATGAGTTTAAATGATGCTTCAATCAATTCATTAAAGGAATTGTGTGGAAGGAATAATGTTCAACTTGTATATCATACAAAACCTAACCTCCATTAATGTAAATGACTAGAGAGTATTTAGATTTTGAAGAGCCTATAGCTCAATTAGAAAGAAAAATATTAGAATTAGAATCTGCTGAAGATCTTAGTTCTGATGATATCTCTTACCAGATAGATGCTTTGAATAAGTCAATTATAGAAACAACTCAGAAGATTTATAAAAAACTTAGCCCTTGGCAGTGTGTTCAAGTAGCTAGACATCCCTCTAGACCACATTTTTTTAGTTACTTAGATAAAATTTTTAATGAATTTGATGAATTGCATGGTGATAGGAATTTTGGAGATGATAGGGCTCTAATAGGAGGTCTAGCTAAGATTGATAATCATCCGGTAATTGTTATTGGACATGAAAAAGGAAATACAACGGAAGAAAAATTAGAACATAACTTTGGTATGCCTCAACCCGAAGGCTACAGAAAGGCAGCTAGACTAATGAAACTTGCTGAAAGATTTGAGATACCAGTGATCACGTTTATAGATACTCCTGGTGCTTATCCAGGTATAGATAGTGAAGAAAGAGGTCAAAGTGAGGCAATAGCTTCTAATTTAGAGATTATGTCTTCTTTAAAGACACCTATAATAGTAAATGTAATAGGGGAAGGAGGCTCTGGCGGCGCTCTAGCTATTGGAGTCGGAGATGTGATCTCAATGATGGAATATTCAACTTATTCTGTGGCTTCTCCTGAAGCTTGTGCTTCAATTGTTTGGAGAGACCCCTCTAAAGCACCTCAAGCTGCTGAAGCAATGAAATTAGACTCTGAGAACCTCCTAAATCTAAAACTTATAGATGAGATTATTAAAGAACCTATGGGAGGAGCACATAGAGATCCTGACCTAGCAGCATCTTCATTAAAACGAACTATCTTGAAAAATTTAGATGAACTATCTAACTTCTCTATTGATGAATTAATCGATAGAAGGTATCAGAGACTAATGACTTATGGAAAATAATTTTGTCTTTTAGTCTTTCTATATCTGAAAAAGAATTATCTAGATTCAGCAGAATAGGGGTTGCCTATTCTGGTGGAGTAGATTCCTCATGCCTTTTAAAGAAACTCACTGAACTAAACATAGATAAAAATAAGATATATGCATTACATTTTAATCATGGAGTGCATGAAGATTCAGATTCTTGGGAAGAACATTGTAAAAAAACCTCTAAACAACTAGGCGTGAATTTTGAGAGTTTTTCTTTAAACCTTTCTGAAAATTCAAGTGAAGAGGAAATGAGAGATTTGAGATATAAAGGGCTAGAAAACTGGTTTCAAGAAGGTGATGTAATTCTAACTGCACATCATAAAGATGACCAAATTGAGACAATTTTATTTAGATTATTTCGTGGAACAAGCATAAAGGGTTTAGCAGGCATACCAAGCATTAAAAAAGATAATAGATTCACAATAATAAGACCTTTATTGGATATGGATAAAGATAAGATCCTTCAATTTGCTAAGAAGAGAGAATTAAACTGGATAGAAGATTCGTCAAATATTGACAATCATTTTTCTAGAAACTTTATAAGAAACAGAATTCTCCCAATCATTCTTGAAAGATGGCCAAACTTGCCAAAGTCTTTTGATTTAGTTTCAAGAGAATCTTCACAAGCAATTTACTTGCTTAATGAAAGAGCACAAGAAGACCTAGAAAAAGCAAATTCTACAGAAGGATTATGTACCAAATATTTATCTGATTTATCTGAGCCAAGATTGAGGAACCTTATTAGATACTGGCTAGGTTCAATGAATATAAGTCCTTCTAATAAATTAGTTTCTGAGATTTTATTAAGTTTTATTGGTGCTAAATACGATTCTTCCCCAATTATTGAACTAAAAAATAGAAAAGGTAAAAAGTTATTAATGAGAAGATATGATGAAAGGATTTGTATCCTCCCTGAGGAAGTATCCGAAGTCCCACTTCAAGTTAATTTAAATTGGGATATTAATAAAGAACTTCATTTAAGAACAGGAATCCTTAAGGCTGCTAAAAATGAAGGTAAAGGACTATCTTCTTCTTTTATAAATTCAAGTTTAGAAGTAAGAGTAAGAGAAGGGGGAGAAAAATTTTGTCCAGCTGGAAAGAATAGAACCAGATCTTTAAAAAAACTTTATCAAGAAAGTAAAATCCCTCCTTGGGTAAGAGATCGTATACCTTTGATCTATATAGAAAATAAATTAGCTGCTGTGCCAGGTCTTTGGATTTCTAAGGAGTTTTCTGTTCCTAAGGATGAAGTGGGAGTCAACTTCATTTGGGAAGATAATCTAGGTATTTAACTCTTTTTGGGTTTTTTCTTCCAACTCTTTTCTCAGCTCATTATGCTTCTCAGGGGTTAAAGGATAAAACCAAGTTAAGAATAGTGCTGGAACAAAGAAAGCTGCACAACCTATACAATAGAGTACTCTTAACGCAAGCATAGCATCATCACTATTTTCTATTCCTGGAATGAAACCAAAGGCATCAACCAATCTAGCTGCTGCCCAAACTGCTAACATTGCAGAAATTTTTGCAATCATTCCATTAAGAGCAAAGAATGTTCCTGCTCTCCTGCCCCCCGTTTTCAAAGAATCTAAATCTACTACGTCAGCTAGCATTGAAGCAGGTAGGAATTGTAGTCCCCCAAAACAAAACCCTTTAAGCAAGAATAAAGCATGAAATTGTGCATAATCGCCTTGTTCTAGAAAGAAACATAAAAAACTTACAGTACCAGTTCCCACAAGAGTTATACAAAAAGCTTTGTGTTTGCTTATGGCTTTACCCAACCAAAGCCAAAAGGGTATACCAATTAACCCTGCTATAAAATATCTAGCATAGGAAGCACCAACAGTTTCTATGCCTATAACATCTCTTACGAACCATAATGAAAGAGTATTTCTGAAAGATTCTCCTGCAATAACCAAGAAGATAATTAGAAGTATCCTTACTAAGAGTGGGTTTTCTGCTGCATATCTAAGACCTTCTTTTAAAGGAATTTTCTTTTGAACCTTTGGCATAGGATCTGGGACTTTCCAAAGGGCCCAAGCAGCGAAAATAGGTAAGAGGAAGATAATACCAAGGCCCATATAGGCAAGAATATCTCGCATCTTTCCAGAAGTTTCAAAATCTTCAAATAGAAATATTGCTGATAACATTCTTGATATAGACTCTCTCAAACCTATACCACTTCCTGAAACTTCTATTGCTAATGGAATTAATGCTGAAATTAGCAATCCAATTAAGGTCCATCCTTCTCTCCCACTAACTATTCTTGATCTTTGGTGATAGTCAGGAGATATCTCTGCTCCCCATGCTCCATAAGGTATGCCTATCGCAGTAGAACCAAGATACATAAGCATTATCCAGATAAGAAAATAACTAACCGTAACATCTTCTCCGGGCATAAATAGTCTATAGATTGCATACATCATCAATGGAACGCCTAAAGCTATCCAAGGTTTTCTTCTACCTACTTTAGTTTTCGTAGAATCTCCTAGTTGACCTAGAAGGGGATCTGTAATTACATCTGTAAATCTAGCTAAGAGAAGAAGATCAGCTAAAAGAGCAAGCTCAAATTTTGTTACTTCTGAATAGAAGGGTATAAGCCATATGGCAATTGGGTAACCAATCATGGCTAGAGGAGTGGCTAGACCTCCATATGCTAGAATTTTATTTCTGCTTACTGCAGTTCCATTTCCCCCCATATAAGAGATAGATTATAAGAAAGAAAAAAAATTAGCTAGAAGAAATCTTATTTAGAGCACTTATTATGGCACTAAGTCCAGCTATGACTGTATTTCTATGAATTCCTACTCCCCAGGAATAAGATTCATCTGATTTAATCTCTATATAAGCTACAGCTTTAGCATCTGAGCCTGAGCTTATAGCATGCTGATGATAGTCTTGGACTTTTATATCAATATTCTCAGAGTGAAGACCATTTGTAAATGCATCGATAGGGCCGTTTCCTTTTCCTATAATCTCAATCTCTTTTTCATTTAATTTTAAGGTTACTTTAAGAAGATCTTCTTCTTTTATAGATTCAATGCTGTGTTTTATAAATTCATAATTACCGTTTGTTTTTAAGTAGGTTTTTTGAAAAGTTTCCCAAATATCTGAAGGTGATATTTCTTTTCCTGTCTCATCAGTTATTGTTTGTATTACCTGACTGAATTCAACTTGAAGCCTTCTAGGCATACTCAAGCCATGGTCCTTTTCTAGTAGGTAAGCTATACCTCCTTTTCCTGATTGACTATTAATTCTAATCACAGCCTCATAAGTTCTACCAACATCTGCTGGATCTATAGGGAGATAAGGGACTTCCCAAAGAGGACTATTAGATGATCGCATTGCACTAAATCCTTTGTTTATAGCATCTTGATGTGATCCAGAAAAGGCGGTAAATACTAAGTCTCCTGCATAAGGATGTCTGGGATGGACTGGTAATTGATTGCAATATTCAACTTCTCTCATTATTGGATTTATGTCTGAAAAATCAAGATGAGGATCAACACCTTGAGTTAGCATATTTAAGGCTAAAGAAACTATATCCACATTCCCTGTTCTTTCTCCATTTCCAAAGAGAGTACCTTCTATTCTGTCTGCCCCTGCTAAAACACCTAGTTCTGTAGCCGCTACAGCAGAACCTCTATCATTATGTGGATGAAGACTAATTATCACGTTCTCCCTATTATCTAAATTTCTGGACATCCACTCTATTTGATCTGCATAAATATTAGGTGAAGCTAGTTCTACTGTTGCTGGCAAGTTAATGATAGATTTTCTATCAGAAGTAGGTTTCAGGATCTGATTTACAGCATTACAAACTTCCGCAGCATATTCCAACTCTGTCCCAGTAAAGCTTTCGGGGCTATATTGAAATCTCCAATCTGTATCTATATTTTTTTCAGCATTTTCTATAACCCAACTTGCTCCATCAGTTGCTATTTTCTTTATTTCATCCTTATTGCCTTTAAAAACGACTTTCCTTTGTATTGTGGAAGTAGAGTTATAAAAGTGAACAATAGCTTTTTTTGAACCTTTCAATGATTCAAATGTTCTATCTATCAATTCTTTTCTAGATTGAGTTAAGACTTGAATTGTTACATCATCAGGAATGAGGTCCTCTTCTATAATCTTTCTTACAAAATCAAAATCTGTTTGTGATGCAGAGGGAAAACCAACTTCAATTTCTTTAAACCCTATGTCCAATAATAATTTGAACATCCTAAGCTTTCTCTCTTCACCCATAGGTTCAATTAGTGCTTGATTCCCATCTCTTAAATCCACACTACACCAGATAGGACTAGTGGTAATTTGATTGTTAGGCCAAGTTCTATCTTTAAGCCCTATAGGATCAAATGCTTTATATTTTGTTATTGCTTTATTCTCTATCTTAGACATTTTTTGTTTGAAAAAGGGAATTTAAATTTAAACGAAACAGTCCCGAGATCTTTATCAAAAGACCAGGTATATCAGTCGAATTAGAAAAAAACATTCGTTGACTATAAACATTCGTTGAAGCATATATATGCCTTCTATGTCGGTCAAGTTATGAGTGTTAAAATATTCCTAAAAATAATTGAATATGTCTCTTGAGCCTTTAGAAAAGTTAAGATTACTTGGTTTTACTTTTTGGGAAGAAGTAAATGATCAAACTTGTTCACAAAAAGAAAAAGTGCCTTCTTTGTTATCAATTAGTAAAAATCATCTTATTTACATAAACTCTTATGGGCATATTAAAGAGACAGCCGCTATCTTCCTAAGGCAATTGAGTATAGCTCTTGGTGGCAAAGGAGAGTTTGAAGAGGTAAGTAAAAAGAATATGAATAAATTAAACAGTAAGAATCTAATTGTCTTTGGAGAAAGTAAACAATTAAACCAAAATTTCATCGAAAAATTTCATAACTTTTACACATTTAGATCAATAGATGAGATTCTAGAGAAGGGTTCATTAAAGAAAAATATCTGGTCACAAATAGCTCAAGATTGATGTTAAAAATTTCATATAGATATATGGAAGAAAATGATCTTGAAAAGGTTTTAGAAATTGAGAGGTCTTCTAATCCTGTCCCATGGACGGAGAAGAACTTCTTAGATTGCTTAAAAAAAGATTACTATTGTCTTGTGCAAGAGTATCAAGGTCAATTTTCTGGGTTTTCTATTACATCTTTTTCTTTGGATGAAGCTCATTTATTAAATATAGGGGTAGCCTCAGACGTAAGAAAAATAGGTCTAGGAACGAACCTACTTGATAAACTAGAGCTTGCTGCAAAGGCTATGGGGTGCAAGAAGGTTGTTTTAGAAGTAAGGAAATCAAATATAAGCGCTATAAATCTGTATAAGAAAAATAAATTCAAGCAAGTAGGTCTAAGAAAAGATTATTATAGGTCTTCCTCAAATTACCAAAAGGAAGATGCACTCCTTTTTTCAAAAACAGCAAAGAGAAGGTGGAAATTAACTTAATCTTCAATGATTAATTTTTCTATATCTTTTGAAATTTGTTCAGGAGTTGTAGTTGGTGCAAATCTTTTTACTGGTTTACCATTTTTATCCACCAAGAACTTTGTGAAATTCCATTTAACCTTACTTGACCCTAATAGTCCCTTCTTATTTGAAGTTAAGAATTTAAATAGAGGATCTGCAGAGTCTCCATTAACATCAACCTTTGAGAACATAGAAAAAGTAACTCCATAATTTAGGGTGCAAAATTCTTCTATTTCATCATTACTTCCTGGTTCTTGATTACCGAATTGATTACATGGAAACCCTAGAATTTCTAGTCCTTTATCTTTATATTTTTGATAAAGATCTTCAAGCCCTTTGTATTGAGGAGTAAAACCACACTGACTAGCTGTATTCACTACTAGAGTTACTTTTCCATGCAACTCAGACAAGTTTTTTTCATCTCCATTAACATCTTTACAGCTAAAATTAAAAATAGAATCGCTCATTTGATTTGTATCTCCTAAAAGTTTGATTATTATAGTTTCTTTTTTTGATTTAAGGATTATTAATGGAATATAGAAAATTAGGAAATACTGATATAGATGTGAGTCTAATTTGTTTAGGAACTATGACTTGGGGGCAACAAAACACCGAAGAAGAAGGCCATGAACAGATGGACTATGCCTTAGAAAGAGGTATAAATTTTTTTGATACAGCTGAGTTGTACTCGATACCCCCTATGGCTGAAACTCAAGGAAGAACAGAAGAAATAATTGGAACTTGGTTTTCAAAAAGAGGAAACAGAGACAAAATTATATTAGCCACCAAGGTAGCAGGCAGAAGTAATATGAACTGGTTTAGAGGAGGGGATACAAGGTTAGATAGGAAAAATATAGAAACTGCTGTCAATGAAAGTTTGAAGAGATTACAAACTGATTACATTGATCTTTACCAATTGCATTGGCCAGATAGACCAATTAATCTTTTTGGAGGAGGTCTTTCCTATAAACATATTGATATAGAAAGTATAGAAATATCGGAGACCTTGGAAGTCCTTGGAGATCTTTGTAAAAGTGGAAAAATCAGAAATATAGGACTTTCAAACGAAACACCTTGGGGTTTAGGTGAGTTTGTAAAGCAAGCAGAATTATTAGATCTTCCCATGGTAGTATCCGTTCAGAATGCTTATAACTTACTAAATAGGGTATATGAAAGTGGAATGTCAGAGTTTTATCATAGATCGTCTATAGGCTTATTAGCCTATTCTCCACTTGCTCAAGGTTATTTAACTGGAAAATATATAAATGGAGCTAGACCTAAAGGGGCAAGGACAACTCTATTCGAAAGAGGCCAAAGATATGAGACTCCCAATGCAGAAAAAGCAATTATCCAGTATGTGGAGTATGCTAAAAAGATAGGTATGGATCCTGCTGTTTTTGCCAATGCTTTTGTTAATTCTAGAGATTTTGTTACTTCTAATATAATAGGAGCAACTAGTATGGATCAGTTAAAGCTAGCTATTGATAGTCATGAGGTTAATTTAAATGAAGAAGACTTCAAGGCAATTGAAAAAATTCATTATCAATGCCCCAACCCTTGTCCATGAAAATTAACTTGGAAGATTCTCTAGACTATCGTTGGTCAAGGTTTTCAGAACTCTCTAAAGAGTTAGTCTATGAGATACTTTCTTTAAGGCAGAATATTTTTATTGTTGAGCAAGAATGTTGGTATCAAGATGCAGACGGTAAAGATTTGGGCGCCTTACATCTCACAGTAAAGAATAAAAATATTCTAGTAGCTTATTTGAGGGTTTTAGAACCTGGAGCTTCATATTCAGAGCCCAGACTAGGAAGGATTGTAGTCAAGAAGGACTATAGAGGAATTGGTCTAGGAAAAAAAATAATAAACGTTGGAAAAGAAAAGTGTTATAAGTTATTTCCTAATAAACAAATAAAGATATCCGCCCAGATCCACCTTCAAGAGTTTTATGAAAATCTTGGATTCAATAGACAAGGAGAGCCTTACGACGAAGATGGAATATTACATATCGAGATGGTATCTCCATGAACGAAAGGTGGCAAAATATCTTGCTGTTATCAGGCTTAATTATAGGTGCTGTTTTAGCTGCAAATTCAATTGTCCGTGAATCAAACCTTATTGAAAAAGATTGGGTTGCTAGCGTTGGAGATATTTATATAAGTAAAGAAAAGTACTATTCTCAACTTGAAGGATTAGCAAGAGATAAAAGAAATTCAATAACAATCAAAGACAAATATTATGTACTAGAGCGAATGATTGAAGAGGAATTACTCATCATTAGAGCTAAGGAGTTGGGGTTACTTGAAAATAATCAGATAGTTAGAGGATCAATAATTCAACAAATGATTAAGTTAATAATTTCAGAAAATTATTTAGAGTCTATTGAAGAAGAAAAATTAAAAAAATTCTATCAGGACAATATAGGTTTCTTCTCTTCTGCTTCAAGATTAAGGCTCCAACAAATCTATTTTTCTGATTCAATTGGTAATTCAAAACAGAGATCTGAAGAAGCGTACAAAAAATTAAAAAAAGGAAGTACCTTCCAAGAGATTTCTCTAGCTGCAGATAATTCAGCTTTGACTATTCCAAATTCAATGATGAATTTATCTAAAGTGAGAGAGTATATTGGTCCAACTTTAATGAATATAGCAAAACGTTTGGAGCCAGGTGAATTCTCTACTCCTATGAAAGTTGCAGGAGGTTACAAGATAATCTTTTTATTTGATAAAGAATTTTCAAAGCCTGAAGAGTTTGAATCTATTAAGTTAAAAGTGCTTAAGGAGTATCAAAGAAGGCAAGATGATGAGTCCCTAAGAGAATATCTAGATGACTTAAAAGGATGGTATGAAATAAAGAGAATAAAGGAACTCTAAATGCAGTCTATTAGTAGACTTATACTTCTAATCCTGTTATTTCCTTTATTTTTAAGTTCTCACCAAAGGAGTGAATCTTATTCAAATTGGAATATAGAAATACAAGATGAAGTTTTATCAATTAAAACTGTCTTTAGTGTAAGAGAGTCTGTTTTATTAAACTTAAATCTAGATGACATTTCAACTTTAGAAAATTATCTAATTAATTCAATCAGCTTTTCTGATTGTGAATTAAATGATCTTGTATCAAAGTTAAGTTATAGAGAAGGTTTGTATAAGTTTTCTATTAATCAGGAATGTTTCTTGGAAGAGAGCGATGAGTTTTTAATTAAGAATGATGCATTTTTTGACCTAAATTCTTCACATAGTCATATTGCCAAAATAAAAATAAACAATAAGGCTTTTCCAGAAAAAATATTCTTAAACTCAGATAGAGTTTTAAAAATTAACTTAAAGACTACAGATATACCTGAAGAAAGCCTTCTTTCTTCATTTATTTCCTATTTTGGTCTTGGTTTGGAGCATATATCTACAGGTTTTGATCACTTAGCATTTTTACTTGGTCTATTACTTATCAATCGAAAGTTTAAGAATATATTAATAGCTATAACTGGTTTTACTTTAGGTCATACATTATCATTTTGCCTTGCAGTTTTAGGTTTAATTTCTCCAGCATCTAGCTTTGTAGAAGCCACAATAGGATTTTCAATATTTATCTTAGGTATTGAGTATCTTTCTAAAAATAAGAATGTCTTTGCCAAGTACTTATTTTTCATGTTGGTTTTTTGGGTTTTATTTCTCTTTAGTTTTTATAAAATTAATGGAAATAATTTATTATTGGGCTACTTAGGATTAATGGTTTTCGGTTTCTCTTACCTAGCTTTATCTAAGAACTCAAAAAGCTTACTTTTTTCTCTTCTTATAACTTCTTTATTTGGGCTTGTACATGGATTTGGCTTCGGAGGCTATCTATCTGAAGTAGGATTGCCTGAGAATAAACTTTATTTAGCTTTAATTGGCTTTAATTTGGGAGTTGAATTAGGTCAAATAATTGCAGCTCTAATTTTTCTATTCCTTTTATATGTAATTAAGGGTCTAAAGTTTATAAATAAAAATATAGTAGAAACTCTCTTAGCAATAAGTTTAGTTAGCGTAGGAGTTTTTTGGTTTATAGAAAGGAGCTTTTAGATAATCTTAATTTTTTCTGCCTGAAGCCCTTTATCTGTATTTTCAACTACAAATCGAACTCTAGTATTTTCTTTCAGTTTTCTTCTATCTTTTGGATTAACAGATCTAAGATGCACAAACAAATCACCACCTTTATCTCTGATTAAAAAACCATATCCCTTGCTTGGATCAAACCATTTTATTTTGCCGGTTTCTGTTCCAAAAATTTTTCTTAATTTTCTTCCATAAACATAAGCAATAGTTGACAGAAAACCCATAATCCAAAGAATTATTATTAAGTAACTGGTATTTAAAAGGGGAGTGAAATCTAAAATATTATTTACTTTAGAATAGTACCAGATTCCCCAAAAAAAAAGAGCTAAGAATCCGCTTGTTACCAGTGCTCTGAAAAACATTTTAAACCTCTAAATTATTATAACAGAGCTAGTTCTTTAGAGGATTAGATAAGCTTATTTATTTCTGTATGTTGTGCTTTTAAGTTATTGATTTCATTTGATAAATAATCAAATCTATCTCTTTGCTGGTTAACTAAATCTTGAGGTGCATTCTTAATAAAATTATCATTGCCTAGTTTGGAAGCTATCGATTTTGATTCCTTCTCTAATTTGCCTATTAATTTTTCTATTCTTGTTATTTCTTTTTTTGGTTCAATAAGCCCTTCTAGGGGTATTAACACTTCCATTTCTCCTAATGTAAATACTGCAGAAGGGGGTATACTCTTTTTATCAACAAAATTAAGTTGATTTATTTTTAATAATTCAAATAACAATTCTTTGTAGTTTTCTATTTTTCTTTTATCTTCCTTATTTGCTCCTTGAATAAGGGATGTTATTGGTTTAGATGGAGGTATCTTCATTTCTCCTTTTATGTTTCTAACTCCAGAAATAAATTTTTTAACCCACTCAATATCATCTACATTTTTAGTATCTACTTTTTTCTTTTTTTGAGGAAAAGAAGAGATTGTAAGGCTCTTATTTTTGGACTGGTGTAAGTTTTTGAAGCTTTGCCAAATTTCTTCTGTAATGAAGGGCATAAACGGATGAGAAAGTCTTAAGGTTCTTTCAAGAATTTCAATCATTGAATTCAATAAAAGATTCTTTTTTGATGCCTCAATATTGGAAGAGTTTAAATAAACCTTAGAAAATTCGATATACCAATCACAAAGTTCATACCAAATAAATTCATATACTGCTTGGGTTGCTAGATCAAATCTATAATCTCCCAAGGCATTGTTTGTTCTCTCTGTAGCAAGATCTAATTTAACATTAATCCAATCATTTAATATTCCAGAAGGTTTTTCTCTTTCAAAGTTTTCAAAACTATCCAATTGCATTTGAATAAATCTTGATGCATTCCAGAGTTTGTTACAAAAATTTCTATATCCTTCAACTCTCTTAAAATCAAACCTGACTTCTCTGCTTCCAGAAGCTAAAGAACAAAATGTTAACCTCAAAGCATCTGTTCCATAAGGTTTTATGCCATCAGGAAATTCTTTTATTGTCTGATTCTCTATTTTTTCTTTCATTTTTGGTTGCATCAAACCTGATGTTCTCTTTTCAATTAGATTTTTTAGATTTACTCCATCTATGATGTCGAGAGGATCGATTATATTTCCTTTTGATTTAGACATTTTTTGTCCATTAGAATCATTTATAAGTCCATGTACAAAGATCTTTCTAAAAGGAACTTCATTAATGAAATGGGTTGTCATCATAAGCATTCTTGAAACCCACAAGGAGATAATGTCATATCCAGTGACTAAAACATTTGTTGGATGATAGCGATTGAGCATTTCTTTATTTTTTGGCCATCCCAAAGTAGAAAATGTCCATAATGCTGATGAAAACCAAGTATCTAGTACGTCTTCATCTCTTTTTAAATTTACTCCTAGTTCAAGATTATTATCTTTTCTAATTTCTTCTTCAGACCTTCCAACATATACATTTCCATCTTCATCATACCAAGCTGGGATTTGGTGACCCCACCACAACTGTCTGCTAATACACCAATCTCTTATTTCATTCATCCATGCAAAAAAACTATTTTCATAATTCTTAGGATGGAAACTACTTTCTTCTCTTTTTACTACATCAATTGCTTTCTTTGACATCTCATTAACATCCATAAACCATTGCTTAGTTAGCAAAGGCTCAAGAACAGAACCACTCCTATCTCCTCTTGGGATTGTTACTTTATAAGCTTCAGTTTTTTCTAATAAATCTAAAGTTTCTAATTCTGATAAAACCTTCTTACGTGCTGAGTTTCTTTCTAGACCTCTAAATGATTTTGGAACCTCTTCATTTAAAGTTCCATCTTTATTGAGGATATTTATCATTTCTAAGTCATGTCTCTTTCCTATTTCAAAGTCATTAAAGTCATGAGCGGGTGTAATTTTTACACAGCCAGTTCCAAAATCTTTATCAACATATTCATCTGCAATTATAGGGACTTGCCTATTTGTAATAGGGAGGGTTATAGATTTTCCTATATAGTTTAAATATCTATCATCATGAGGATTCACTGCTACAGCTGTATCCCCCAACATTGTTTCTGGTCGAGTTGTTGCAACGATTAGATATTTACTTTCATTAGTAATTTGATATTTAAGATGCCATAAGTGTCCCGCTTCTTCCTGATTATCCACCTCAAGATCTGAAAGTGTTGTTTGTAAGTCTACATCCCAATTGACAAGACGTTCTCCTTGATAGATTAAGCCCTCCTTATAAAGTTTTATGAAAACTTCTTTAACAGCTAAACTCATTTCTGGGTTCATCGTGAAAGCTTCACGAGACCAATCAACGGAAGAACCTAATCTTCTTATTTGCTTAGTTATTGTATTTCCAGATGATTCTTTCCAATTCCATACTCTCTTAATAAATTCTTCTCTTCCTAAATCTTCCTTAGTTAACCCTTCTAATTCAAGTTGTCTCTCTACGACAATTTGTGTAGCTATTCCTGCATGATCAGTGCCGACCTGCCAAAGAGTATCGTAACCATTCATTCTCTTATATCTAATTAGAGTATCAATTAAAGCATTCTGAAACCCATGACCCATATGAAGGGTACCTGTTACGTTAGGAGGAGGAATCATAATACAAAAAGGATCTTTTTTTGATCCAGGTTGAGCTTTAAAAAAACCAGATTCTTCCCAGAATTTATACCACTTAGCTTCTATTTCACTAGGATCAAAATTCTTTTTCATTTTACAAATTGTGGATTCAGGTTCATTGTTCTACATTCACTCCAAGTTTTTGCAACCTCTTCTCTATATATAGAATTATCTTCTATGACTATCTGGAGGTATTCATTGTAGTTACTTAATTGGTTAGGAAGAGAGGGACTATAATTAATAAGGATTTTATTATTAATTTTAGAAAATTTAGTTCCTGGGTACCCAATTTCAACAATATCTTTTTCAGTTCTATTATTTGATAAATTATGAGGTATGAAGGATTCTTTTGGTTCTATCCATAAATGGTCATCTAGTTTCATGGCGTCATCTATATTCTGGCACCTTATATCTATTTTTTGGTTAGCTCCATTCTCGTTTATTAGTTTGAATGTAAGTTTACATATAAAAGACATAGCTTCTTCTGAGGTTGAACCTGCAGCTAGAAACTTAACTTCCAGCATATTATGCTTTGTCTATTAGAAATTGGCTTAAAAGAGGTACAGGTCTTCCTGAAGATCCTTTGGCAGGTCCACCTATATGAGCAGTACCTGCAACATCTAAATGAGCCCAATCATAATCTTTAGTGAATCTAGACAAGAAACAAGCTGCAGTAATCGTACCAGCTCTTCCTCCAATATTTGCTATGTCAGCAAAATTACTATTTAGATCTTTCTGATAGACATCCCATATAGGTAGTCTCCAAGCCTTATCTTGAGATTTAATACCGGCTTCATATAGATCATTGGCATGTTTATCACTATTACTCATAAGACCTGATGTGGCATGACCTAGCGCAATAATGCATGCACCAGTTAGGGTAGCTACGTCTGTTACAGTTTTAGGATTAAATCTTTTTATATACGTCAATGCATCAGCTAACACTAACCTACCTTCAGCATCAGTATTTAATATTTCTACAGTTTGACCAGAGAGGGTTTTAACGACATCTCCTGGTTTGGTTGCCTTACTTCCCGGCATATTTTCTGCACTTGCTACAACTGCAACCACATTTAAAGGTATTTTTAATTCTGCCATTACTTGAATAGTAGAAATGACACTTGCAGCTCCACACATATCAAACTTCATTTCATCCATCGCCGCTCCTGGTTTAAGGCTTATACCTCCTGTGTCGAAGGTAATTCCTTTGCCAACTAGAACATGTGGTTTGTCGCCTTTTTTTCCTCCAGAATATTCTAGGATTACTAATTTTGATTCTTGAGCACTTCCATTTCCTACTGAAAGAAGACAATGCATACCAAGTTTTTCCATTTCTCTTTCACCCATTACTTTACATTTCAGGTTAGTATATTTTCTAGCTGCAGCTTTAGATTGCGTGCCTAAATATGTAGGAGTGCATATATTCCCAGGAAGATTACCGAAATCTTTAGCAGTATTTGAACCTCTACCTATAGCCTGACCAATTTTCAGACTCTTTTTATTTAAAGAAGAAGGGGAAGAGTTAATAAAAATATTTAGCTTCTTTAACCTAACTACTTTTTTATCTTTTTTATTTATTTTTGCATCATATGTATAGCTATTATTCTCAGCCAAATAAGCTAATTGTTGTATCAACCAATTTTTATCTTGTCCATCAACAATTATTTCGGGTAAAACTATGGAAGCGTTAACTGCCTTACTTTTTAAAATAGAGTTAATCATGTTGGACAAAATAGACATTGCCTTCTCCATGGAAATATTTTCTTTATTCTTTCCTGTACCAATTAGGTAAACAATATCGGATTTGACGCCATGGGGGGCTGCTAAATAGCCTGAATTACCAATATTACCTTTAATATATTCTTTATTTTGCAATTTCTTTATAGACCCATTTGTAATTTTATTGAGCTCATTTGCATACTTATTCAGTTTTTTATCTGAATTAATACCTAAGACTATGCAGTCGCTCTTTAGTTTGCTCAATTCAGAAGGGTTTAATTTATTAATTGTAATATTTAATCTTTTTTTCACTTTTTTCTCCTTTGTATAGCTATTTTATACGTTTAATTAAGAACCTATATACTCTTTTCTTGTCGAATTATTATTTCAATAGCACAATGGGTTAAATTAAAAGTTATGATTTTACTTCGCTATCTAATTAGAGATATTTTCTCACATACTCTGTCAGTAAGTTTAATTTTTCTTTTTATTTCATTTTCTTCGAGATCTATTCAATATCTGGAAGAAGTAGTAAAAGGGAATTTAGATAGCGAAACAGTCTTGTGGCTGGTATTGCTTAGAATGCCTGAATTTCTAGAAATCATCATTCCTTTTAGTTTTTTCATAGCCATACTATTAGTAGTAGGTAGATTATATTCTCAGGGAGAATATGTAATATTGCAGCAAAACGGTTTATCCACGCTAAATATATGCAAAATAGTAGCTTGCCTTGGGCTCTTCTTAGGCATCATTATTTTGTCGATTAACCAGTTCTTTTCACCTTTAGTAGATAACAGGCTTAATGCAATAAAAGCTGAAAAAACCATATATCAAAAAGTTGATCTAGTTCGTCCCGGTTACTTTACTAGAATACAAGAAAATATGACCTTTCATGTATCTGATAAGAAGGACGGCAATATGGAAAACGTATTTATACGTTTTCTAAATAAAGAAAATAAAGAAACATTTATTTTAGCTAAGAAAGGAATTCTTCAAGAAAATAGAATAAAGCTTATAGAAGGAACATCTTTTTCTAAAGAAGAAGAATCTTTTGAGAAATTAACCTTTGGTGAGATGGATTTAAACCTATTATCAGATAATTCAAATATACCTTTAAAGGAAATGGAAGAAAATTTAAATTGGGTATTCTTGATCTTTTTAATTATTTCTGGACTTATAGCCTTGCTTCTTTCA
>MDSW01192212.1_pt1 | contig 17341 bp, 16 predicted proteins | sample 811171 | NCBI WGS metagenome assembly MDSW01 (sample SAMN05326641, study PRJNA326480) | marine metagenome | isolation source: seawater | place: Atlantic Ocean: North West | collected 2012
AGATAGATCCGTATTAGGATGCATATGTGCAATGTTATAACTTCCTGGGCCATTGATGTTTGCCCACCCACCAATTCTTTGAAGTTTTAGTAATGGATCAAACGGTAAACTAGGAAGTATTTTTTCAATAGATTCTGTTATCTCACTAAAGAAGTCCTTATCGTATAATACCTCACTATGCCATCCACCTCTATTTGATCTTACACATCCAGAATCCTTTTCCCTGAGATCATAAATCTCTTTTTCGAGTTTCCGATTGTCAATATCAAAACTCATTTGAAATAAAGGGGTTTGGAAAAGCATTTGATGCTCCACCCCCTCACATATATGATGAGTAGGCAAATAGAATGGCATGACAAAGTATTTACTATCTTATGTAGGCATAAAAAAAGAGACCCTTTCGGGTCTCCTGAGAAGATTCGTGAAATGAATCACATAAGGTTTTGAACCTTGACTCTTCTGTAGTAACGGTTTGTGTTTGCTCTAAGGCGTCCAAGTCCTTGATCAGTTCCTTCAGCAAATGGGTTGGCAACAATACCGTAACGAGTCTTGAAGCCAATTTTTGGTTGGAAGGTGTCCTGACCAACTGCACGAACCATCTGAAGGGGAACGTATGGGCAGTAGAACAGTCCAGCGTCATAAGGAGAGGATCCTTTGTAACCAACAACGTAATACTGATCAGCAGCGTTGTTAGCAGCAAATGGGTCGATGTAGACCTTGAACTTACCAGCAAGTGTACCAGCGAAGGTATTGCCAGTGTCATCAACGTTAAGGTTAGCGTTGAGTGCAGGAGTGTAGTCAAGAAGTCCTGCCATTGTGAGTGCGGAAGCAACGTCTGCAGAGCAGAGAATTGTGTTGCCCTTTCCTCTACGAGTTCTTTGTGCAATCTGGTTCGCATCTCTTTCGATCTGGAACAGAAGTCCTTTGAACTTCTCAACAGACCAACGACCGTTGGAGTCAACGTCGAGGTCAAATGCACCAGCAGTAGCAGTGTTGATAGTTGCACCCTGTTCAGCAATCTTGTAGATTGTTCTGATAACTTCGCGGTTGATCTCAGCAAGAATCTCAGTAGAGAGAATGTTTGCGAGTTCCGCTTCAGCATTCAGACCGTGGATTGCCTTAAGGTCTTGAGCAAGCTCTAAACTGTACTCAGCTTTGAGGGCTCTGGACTTCGCAGTCACAGTAACTTTCTCAATGCTGAACGCCATTTCTTGGAAATGGTTGTTAGCGCCATCACCCAGTGCTTCAGACTCACCAGTGGCCATACCCTGACCAACGTTGTAAGCAGAAGTTGTAGCAGAACCAACAGGGTTAAGAACTGAAGGGTTAGAACCAGACTGAGAGTCTGTACCGAAACCAGCAGCTACGTCGGTCATACCACCAGTCAGAGACTGATCGCTGTCCTGACCAGAGAATGCAGTATCAGGCTCATTGAACAGTGCCTCAGTACCACTCTGGTTGGTGTAGCGAGAACGCATCGCGAAGATGAGTCCAGTAGGTCCAGACATTGGCTGAACACCAGCAAGGTCATAAGCGACCAAGTTTGGCATTGCACGTCTGATCAAAGAGATCAGAACTGGGTCGAAACCAGCAACAGGACCTGCATCAGCAGCAGAACCAGAGAATCCACCAGTTCCAGCGGAGTTGGTAGGAGATGCTTCACCAAGGAACTCAGCGTTCTCACGAAGCATTTGCTCTTGGTTCTCAAGCAGAGCAGCAGTTACGTTACGTCTGTGAGAATCGGAGATTTTATCGATTCCATCTGCATCAAGCAGTGGAGCCCACTTTTCAGTGAGTTGGTTATAATTGATTTGTTGTTGCATTGTTTGCTTACCTTGTGTTTCTTTGTTTAAAAGGTTTTAAAAATCACTTCTGAGCATTGAGTGCATTCAGATAAGCAGCCATGGAATTGGATACGTCACCAATTTCTTGATTTGCTTCTTCTTTTAACTCTTCTGCTACAGTTTCTTTCGGAGCACTAGTTTTCTTAGAGAAATATGCTTCTTTAAGTGTTTCTAGTTTCTCGCGATAGCTTTCTTCACTTTCAAACTCAACACCTTCTGCAAGGGAAGCAAGCTTTTCCTTTTGGGATACAGCTAAACCTTCTGCAACATTATTAATGATTGTTTGAGCAGTGGCGCTGCCTAATCTATTGTTTAGTGCAACGTTTCTCTCAATCTGCTCGTTGAGTTTTGTCTCCATCTCATCAAGTTTGTCTACCATAGACTCAAGTACATCGTATCTATCTTCAGGGATATTTACATAATGTGCTTCAAAAAGCTCTTTCATGCCTTCAAGGAAACTTTCGGTCATTTGAGTCTTGATGCCACGCTCGACAGCGATTGCATTTTCCTCTAACCATTCCTCTGCGACATACTCAAGGTAGGAGTCGGTACGCTCGGTGAGTTCAACCTTGACGGTTTCTACTTCCTCAACGAGTTTTTTGTCGTACTCTTCCTGTAGAGTTTTAGATACTTCATCTACTTTCGCATTCAGAGCAGCTTCGAAAACAATTTTCGCCTTTTCTCTGAACTCTTCGGAAAGTTCTTCGCCACTAAGAAGGGCATTTACATCCTCTTCGATAGCTAAATCGACATTGACTTCCGTTTCTGCTTCTGCAACTACATCTGTTTCAGTTGCGTCTTCTTCGGCAATTGTCTCCTCAGCTTTAGCTTCAGTCTCCTCTCCGTAACCAGTCTTCTTAAGACCAGCAGGCATTGGATCAGCTTTAGCAGCACCTTTGTTAACTACGTCTTTAACTTGCTTAATAGTCTTGTCAGGTGTCTTAAGCTTGTTAGAGTCGTCATCTGGCTTGGAGTTCTCAGGGGTAGGTCCACCGAGATCTTCGATTGCACCTTGATCAGGTACATAATTTGGTGCCTTTGGCATTGGATCACCAGCAGCGGCGCCAGAATTAACAGCGGTTTTGGATTGCTTAGTGCCTACTTCCATTTCCTGTAAATCCCCACTAGACATTTGAACTCTCCTTTTAATCGTTGTAGATATCGTAATCTATATTTATTTATAAATCAGAGATTTGACAGGAAAGACTGGAACAACTCCAGTTTCTTCTCGTCGAGTCTCTTTAGATCCACTAAGTTATTTATGATTTCCTTAGTTTCTTCAATCTTTTCCTCTACTTTAGCTTCAACTACAGCAGGGGTTTTGATCACTGCAACTGGTTCAACAGGTGCAGATTCTGTGAATGTGTTGCGTGCTTTGAGGATTCCAGCATCCCAAATCCACTCTACACCTTCCATGATTCCATTTACGAAAGCATCTGGGGCAGAGGGATCTGCAACAATGTCAGCAGCAGTTGCTAACATGAAGTCCTCTCCAACAACCTTATAGCCTTCTTGTGTGTCACGAAGACTACCCATACCTCTTGAAGAAACTCCAAGAGTTACACCTTCGTCCAATAAGGACTTTGCAATAACACCCATAGGAGTGTCAAGCAGTTTTGCTTTACCTACAAAATTAGAACCCTCTCTTTGAAGAGAAGTAATTTTGTGGGAAACTCTATCCAGATTAACAGTAGGTCCCTCAGGGTGACCAAGTTCACCAAGAGCGCGTCCCTTAGAAATGAAAGACTCGGTGTATCTGTTTACTTCTTTTTCAAGAATTTCAACAGGATACATACGATTATTTCTATTCTTCAGGTTTCCTTGCAGGAAGACACCCTCAATATACATAGATTTCTTGCCGTCTTTTTCTTCGACAAGAATCTTACACTGTTCGATTTCTTCTGTGATGAGTTTCATTTTAAGTAAAGCTTAGTTTTCTTCTTCATCATCTGGAGTCTCTACTTCCGCAGTAGGACTTTCAATCTCTTCTTCCTCAGAAGAATCTGTTTCTACTTCAGCAGTAGGTTGTTCCGTATCTGCCTCAGCTTCGGCTTCGGTAGACGCTTCATCTTCAGTAGGAGTTTCATCCGTATAAGGATTAGGTCCACCGAACATAGAAGCAGTTACTGCAGGAGTAACAACGTCAACATTATCAGAAGCCTTCTTAGTCAAAAGGTCTTTGATCTTAGAATGAATTTCTGAAGGAGACTCATTCCCAGCGACCATATTAATTAAATCATCCATAATTATGTATTGGCTACACGCCTATTTATCACTTTATTAGATTTCCCCGCCTTGTGGCATCTCAGGAGCCTCTGTGGCACTACCATCTACTTCAGGTTCTGTGACAGGTTGTCCCATATCCATACCCATTGCTGCACCCATTTCGGCTTGTTGTGCAACAATAGGATCCATGATCTTACCGTCTTTAATTTCTTTTTCAATTTCTTTGTCCATCTCTTCAATTTCAGTATCAGTGAATTTGAGGATGTTTCTTCTTACATAACCAGTAGAGAAGTATTTTCCGAGATATGGTTCAACAGCACCTACAACAGCCAACCTCTCATTCATCAACTCAGTTTCTTTGAGTTCAGAGAAATGGTTATCGTATACAAAGTCATATTGAATATGATCACCCAAAGTCTCCCAGTCTTCAGGAGAAACAATGTTTTTCAGAATAAGTTGAGTCTTCAACATGTCATTAAAGACTGTAGAGAATCTCTTTCTCATTCTTCCGACGAACTTAGTAAACTTAATTTCGTCTCTTAAGATTTCAGAAGAACGACCAAGATTGAATCCTTCACCAGATCCAGCAATACGAGATTCAGGAACACCTAATGCTCTGTATAGTTTCTTCTGGAAGTATTCAATATCAGAAAGTTCACCGAGATTTTGTCCGCCAGGAAGAGTTGTGATCTCAGTACCTCTTCCTCCTTCACGACGAGGTAACCAGAAATCTTCAAGCATACTCATATGCTTACGATCATCTTTAACCTCACCAGTAGATGCGTTATAAACCAGTTTATTGCGATAACGGTTCATAACATCACGCAGATATTGTTCTGCTTTGATCTTAGGTAAGTTACCTACATCAATATAGAAAATCCTTCTTTCTGGAGCACGACTCAACCTGTAGATAACAAGAGAGTCCTCAATCATTCTAAGTTGATTGAGTGCCTTGATTGACTTATGTAAGTAAGAAAGAATAGTCTGTTTGTTTCTGTCAACCAAACCAGAATGACAGAAAGTGATTGAGTCAGGAGCAATCTTGACTTTTGCCAGTTGGTCTTTAAAAGCTGGTTGACCAATACCACCAAGATTATTCTTAGCTGCTCCTACTTGTGGATCATAAAGATAATACTCTTCAATTTTTGGTGTCTCTACATTCTCTGCCCCTACTGCTTGTCTAACAACAGTATTCAGGCTTTTATCATTTTTCTTAAGTTTACGAACAAACTTAATTTTAAGTGGATCAATATATCTTACTTCTTTTAAACCTTCTTCTGGAGCATTGATATCAATTACCTTATGGTAAAAGACTCTACCATCAATGTACCAATTTCTTAAAATCTCATGACATTTTTTATCGAAGTCCAAGAGTTCCTTCACTTTAGTGAACTCTTCTCTAATCATTTTCTTTAAAGAATCCGACGCAGGAAGGTTCTCCAAGTCAATCTGGACAGGAGAATCGTTCTGGTCGGATACGATTGCTTCATTTATAATATCTTCAATGGCACTATCCACTTCGGGATGAAGTGCCATTTCTCTATAACGTTTGATGAGATCAGCTTCGGACTTATAAACTCCGTCGATGTCTACATACTGCCCATAAAAACCACTAGAAACATAATAGTCGGAAGAGTCCTCGTCAGTTCTGGGAACAGGGGACACAATACCTTTAGATTTGTCCTTGGACTCATCCTCTATTTTAAAACCAAATAATTTAGCCATGAATCAAGTTGTATGGGCTTTACCCATGTATTTAGTATGGTTTCCTACTCCCCTTGTGAATCACCAGTTGCTGCCGCAACTCCATTAACGATAGATTGTTCCTCAGAGTCAAGAATAGTCTTACCATTCTTATCAAGAGCATCCCACCATTGAACCTGAAGATCTACTGTAAACTCTTCAATAGTATCAGAGTTATCGTAAGAAACTTCAATAGCACCAACAGATGTTGGGAATACACCATGGAAAAGATAGCTCTTAAGAACTGGTACGTTCGAAGATGCTACAATAGGAACACCCTTAGGTGAAGCTGCTTTTGTGCTTGCAAGAGTGTTTCTACCGAGTTGATGAACTCTAGCGTCAGCTTGATATTGTCTGGGGTTAATGTAACCAGAAGCATTGTCATGCTTATTGATTCCATTCATCCATCGTTCAAAAGCATTTCTGATGCCAAAGTCGATGTCGTTGATGATGGTAATTGTCCAAACATCGAATGTTCTATCCCCAGCAATCTTAAGGTTCCTTCCTCGGAAGGGAACCTCGATTACGTTGATGTTAGATGCAGGGAGATTCGCGGCCTTAACCATGAATCTTGCAGCTGCCGCTGCAGTTTCACCCTTAATGTCATCTCCTGAATCAACAAAAGAAGGGAATTGAAGTTCGACTTCGAACAGATTAGGTCTCGCAGCACCACCGATCAATTTCGATTTGAAATCCTCAATGGTCCTGTCTGCGATATCGGGATGATTTTTTGAAAAGTTAGCCATCGTTAAAGATACCTCTAGTGGATTTAGTTAAGATAATTGATCAGACAGCACCGATCACTTCATCGAAGCTGATACCAGATCTCGTAGCAACGAATGTAAGACCGATGAAGTTAATCGATCTTGCAGGCTTGACGAAGATGTCAGCCTTGAACTGGTTAGCGTCAATGATATCGGGAGTGTTATTAGTTTCGTCGCAGATTACTACGAAGTCACTAATACCTCTCTTCGCTTTAACATCGCGAAGATAAGGTTCAACGATATTGAGGAAGTTTGTTCTTGTAAGAACATCGTTAAACTCAAACAGTTGAGCTCTTGCGGCTCTCTCGATAGTTGCCTCAATAGTGAGGAACAGGCGACGAACGTTGATTCTGTCAAAAGCAGATGCAACTTTCAGAGCAGTCTTGTCACCAAACAGAACCATGCCAGCTCCAGGGCTGAACATGACTGGGTTAATTCTCTTAGGATAGAGAAGATCTCTTTGTGCCTGAGAAGGATTGTATGCAAGTTTAATTGCATTATTAATTGTTCCTCTCTGAGCACCCGCTGGTGAGAACCAAGGGAAAGAGTTGATGGAAGTTCTTGCCATCAATCCAGCGATGTCACCATTCAGAGGGATGTATCTGAATGTATTGTTGAATCTGTCATACATGTACTTGTATCCAGAGTCAAACACACCGTAAGAAGTAGAAGGCAGAGCATCATAGAACTGTACGATGTTTGCAGTCTGTGTATCTGGATTTGTAACATTAACAACTCCAGCTCTGTGTGGAGAGATACATGCGATACAATCCTTACGAGTTCCTGCAATCTGCAAGAGTTTTGAAGCTTTTGCTTGTGATTCGTAAATTGTAGATCCACCTGAAGGTCCGTTAATCAAGAAGTTAACAGAGTATTCTGCAGGGTTATCTAAAACAGAGTATCCCGATACAACATCACCAAGTGCTACATCGAATCTATCAATACCACCGTAATCGTTACCGCTTTCCATTGCGTAGGATTTAGAACCGATTGCGTTGTAAGTAGATCCTTGTGCATTTGTACCCCATCCACCAGTGTTATCTACTGTATATCCATTCATAGTAGTGAACTTAACACCGATACCACTATGAGCAGCACCAACAAAGATGTAATCAGAGAAGTTAGCGATGTAGTCTTTGTAGTAAGTAGCAGTAGATGGTGAAACTTTTGCGTCAGCAGCCTTAGAAAGTCCAGTCCACTTCTCAACAATGTTTCCTGCACTACCTGTTACATCTCCAGTGTCATCAACAACTACGACATGGATTTCATCATGTTCACCGTTTCTCTCGCCAGCATACTCAGAAGTCTTAGGACGTTCTGCAATACTCTTCCAGTAAACTGTGCTATTACTTAATCCAAGAGTCTGATCATTGTACCAGTCCCTTACAGTATTGATGTCAGAAAGGAGAAGTCCTGTTCCGATTCCAGACTTAATAATGAATGTGGTATTTGCCATACCAACACCAGCAGTCTGGTCAAGAATAACGCCTGGGTTTGCAGCAGTCGTGAAACCAACAACATTTGCAGTTAATGTTCCGTTAAGTGACTTAAGTTCATCACCGAAAGTAACATATCTGCTATCGAAACTATCAAAAGTTACGATAGAAGAACCAGAACTAACAGATCCACCGAATCTGTTTCTTTCAATTTGCTGTTCTGTTCCAGAGTTGTTGTAAATTCTGTATCTGTTCTCGAAGTTGTCAAGACCTTGAGTTCCGATTCCAGCAGCTAAGTTAGCATCGTAACCTAAGAATGCATTGATTCTACTTCCTTCTTCATAAGCAACATTAGACCACTTGTTGTCATTGTAAGTGTACTTAGAAGTCAGTTTGACATCAATCGAACCTTCGTTGATTTGAGTAATGATACCTTTAAGATATCCTGTGTGAACTCCAACAGTACCGTCAGACATTGCGACGGATGTGGAGAATCCAGCAGTGATAGCGTATCCTACTACAAGACCATCTGTACCAACTCCAAGTCTTTGATCTGCAAGACCGTCAATGATACAAACTTTTAAGTTGTTTGACCATGAGCCTGGATTTCTAGCAGCGTAATGCCAATCCTCGTCAGTAGTGTGATTTGTGTAGTAATCCTCACTGGATAAAATCTTTAAATTAGTTACTGAAACAGAAGAAGGAACGTTCGCATTTGCGAGTGTTGCCCCATCAGTTCTAATAACTCTTAATACACCACCATATGAAAGATATGAAGAAGCAGTGTGCCAATATTCGTACTGTCCGTCAGCAGAGTAAGGCTTACCAAACGTATTAAGCAGATCCTGTTCTGTTTCAACTAAGATAGGTACTCCAACTGGACCTTGGGAAAAAGGACCTGCGATTGCACCAACCTGATCATTAATGTCGTCAATTCTGCCAATAGTTAAGTCAACTTCTCTTACCTTGACTCCTGGTGATACTAAATTTAACGCCATGTCTTAGTCCTCTGAAGAAGTTCATTTCTCTGTTATTATTTAGAAATTGCTACTTTTTCACTGGGGAAACAATGCGTGAACCCTTTACCAGTCAGGATATACGTCTGGCAGGTTGCGTCTTCGTTTTAACTTAACTCTTTGTTTGGTACATTCCTTACATTCATATGAATAGGCTGATCTATTCGCTCTGTTCCTTCTTGTTAGATAAAAATCAGATAGAAGAGACTTTACTTTACCACAAGACCTACAAGTCCTTTCCTGTAAATACAGATGTTCTAGGTCAAATTGATCTTCGAAATCCATTACTTCTCTGCGGCATACAATGCAAACGTAGATGTTGTGATAACGGTCATCATGTTAGCAATATGTTGTTTATCTGCCTCTCCGCACTTATTATCTTTAGCAGTAAAACAACCCACTATAGTTGCTGCTACTATTGCCAGTTGAAAAAAGATAACGAATCTTATTAGGTTTATAACTTGTTTTTTAGTTTCCATTAGTAATACTCCCACATATAAGACCTATCACCATATTCATCAACATTCCATCTGTCCCCATCGCCATCTACGAATGATGTGTCATCAAGACCATCACTCATAAACCCAAATGGAGCCATATCTTGTTCGATCTGATTCTTTTGTTCATCATATAATCTTTTACGAATATCATCATCCGTCATCTCCTTAAAGTAATCTTGAGCAACTAACCATGCAAAGATTACGAGACACATTGCGAGGTCATCATTACAACCTTCTTCTGCCTGGAATGTATTCTTTGTTTGAATGAACGTGGTCAACTCAGCAATAGTATCGTAGTCACAAATAAGAAGTTTATCAGATTCGATTAATGACTTTAAGTTTAGTGATCCTATCTGTTTGACTGTCTTACTCATTTTGACACCCAATTGTGTCTTCTTACCAGAAAACCCCTGTCCTACAACTTGACCTGCTCTACCTCTCATAGAACACATTAAAAGGTTTTGATATTCTAAGTCATAGTTTATAATAGATGCAACCTGATCACCAATATCATTTACTTCACATAAAATGTATGCATTATTATATGCCTTTGCAAATTCATAGATGACACTAGGAAAGATCATCGGTTTGATCGTATTGTTCCTATATTTTGCAACTAACTTATATGGAAACTCTGTGACATCAAATACTCCAAAAGCAGAGTAATCTTTCTCTACACCTCTAGCAACGTCAACTGTCACCACATAATTATGTTCTGGTATTGGATTTTGGAATATATCTCCACCATTACTTCTACCAATAGGCTCATCGTATGATAATGATTTTAACTTTGCAGGAGCAATCAAAGTATCAATAGATCCTAAGAACTCACACTCAAACTCAACACGGAACTGTTGTTCTGACGTGTTCTTAATTGTTTGTTCTTTCCAAGCCTCATCTCTGCCTGGTACTTCTGACCAGTGAACGTCTGTAGTTACATATTCATTTCTACCAAGTTCTGCATCATGCCATAACCTATAGAAGTGATTCATACCCTTGGGGGTAGAAACGATAATCACTTTTGTAGATTTACCAGATGAAATAGTAGGATATACAGAACTAAAGAAGTCGTCTGCAATATGGTTTGGAATGAACGCAAATTCGTCCAAGAAGATGATGTTGAAAGACATACCACGAACAGCAGAAGCAGATGTCGATGCAGCAACAATCTTTGATTTATTTTCTAACTCCATAGAACCTTTGTTCCATGCAACGATACCTTGTTGCATCCAATGAGGTAATGCCTCATATGCAGTTTGAAGTCTACCTAATAGTTCTCTGGCAGTTGCAGCTTTGTTTGCAAGTATACCAATATTAACGCTATCGTTGAAGAGTGCGTAATGGAGGAGATATGAAACAACGGTTGTTGACTTTCCCGACTGTCGGGGCATCTTACAAATATTGAATCTATTTTCATGGAAATTTTTTACTAACTTCTCCTGAAATGGATACATCTCAAAAGGTACAAGACCTTCATCGAGGTTAATGATTCGGATATATTTCTCGGTAAAATATACAGGATCATCTTTACACTTAAGATATTCCCTAATATTTTCTTCTGTCCAATCTACAGATACGTTAGCTTTCTTTAGATTGGGATTACCAAGATATAGGTCAGCTTGATTTGCCATTTTTCATTTTCCTCAATGCTAACAGAATCATCTGTAGTTCTGAATTATTTTGAAGATCTTTTGGTGAAAGATCCTTGGATAGTAATTTAGGTTTTCTTTGTTTTAAAGCACCAGTCTTTAACATATTGGAGAGTGATTTCTCCATTTCTTTTCTAGCACTATTTCTTTTGTTCTTCACCTTGCCCGCCATTTTTTAGAAACTTTTGTAAGTCAGCCGTAGATCCAATAAACAGAGCATTGTTAGTGACACTGTTAGGACCTTTGGGATCTTCCTTATTTAAGTCTTTCATTTTTTGTTGTAGGTCAATTAACTTATCAGTTGCGTCCGCAACACTCTTAATTAACTGTCCAGCAACTTCATATGCTCTTGGCGAATCACTTTCCTGAGATAACTCAAGGATACCATTTACAGCTTCTTGACCTTTTTCAATCAAAGAGTATAACTGAGATCTAGTGTATTCGTAATCTTTTTCCGACTCCTGTCCGCGATCTCTGGCTTTTGGAATTGGCTTGGGTTTCTTAACAATCTTAGTTTCCTCTATAGGAGTAACTTCAATATCTAAGGTTTTATCTATATCGTGGAATTCACTCTTCATACGTCTTCACCTTTCGAGGGACTATAGACCTTACCGTCATTATAATCATACTTAAATTCACTAAATCCAAAGTCATCAGCAGGTTCAATTAGTGCAGTATCTTGTGGGGTAATTGCATTTAATACAGAACCAAAATCATGTTGAGTAATCATACTACCATACTCACCCCTTCTAACTGTCAATCTATTAGCTGCAATAGACTTAATCTTCATGATCTCAGAATCAATCTCAATAAATGTTTCTGGGACCAGACTTGTAGCATCTGAGACTTCGAAGGATACTACCTTAGAATTAATAACTTCTGCAAGTGTAGTAGTTGCATCATTATTATAATCTTTGATTGCAAGAGGTTCTGCTGTATAACGTACCTGTCTAGATCCTGTTTTGAGATTTGAAGTATCTGTTTGATAATCAACCTGAACCTTCTTAATAAGACCTTCATCCGTAGAGGGTAGAGGTCCATACATATAAGTCTTTGCTGTAAAGTTTAAAGTATAAACAATCTCTCTTCTTGTCAAATAATCATCAGTATAATTATCTTCAAAACTAATGCTTTCCAGAACAATAGGAACATCTTTCTTCTCTCCCAATACATCGAGCATGTCAATGGTTAAATTGAAACTGGGTTGAAAGTAAGGTAAAATTTGTTCAACGATCTGAAGTGCATCCTCATTTAGTTTTGCAAGAACATTCAACTGAATATTAATATTATAAGGAACAGGCATGAAAGTTTTTGTCAGTCCCCCTGAAGCAGTATTAACTGCTTTGAAAGTCTGCATAGTAGAAACCTTTCGGGATCCATCATACTGAATACCCACCATTTCAAAAGACATTCGAGGTAGATCTACACTCGATGCCGTTCTTGCAGCCCCTTCAGTTCTTAACTCGGGTCTTTGTTCCAACCTTGCTAAGAATTTTTGTACAGGACCATATGCAATGGGAACCTTTACCACACTTAAGTTAGTACCAGCACTTGTCTTGGTACGAACCTCCATGTTATTAAACAGGGTTCCAAAGGATATGATAGTCTTTCGAATGACCTGATGATAGAAATGAGGTGCTAACATAATAAGGTTAACTATTATACTTTATTTAGAACTCCCCAAAGGGGTTTCTTTCTGAGAAGTCGAGAATCTTGTCGGCCTCTGTCTCAATGTCTTTATTAGATGCAAATCCATTATCATCTCCACTATCAAAATTAATAGAAGAGATAGTGTAACTTACACCAACTCCAACAACGGATTCTCCGATGACAAACGATCCATCAGCCCTAGTGATTCCAAGTTGTCTATTTGGAGCATTCCAAGAACTGACATAACCTTTGGTTCCACTTTCCAAACCTTCAACAACTGTACCTCTTTCATAGTCACCGAAAGATGGATCTTCAACTGGATCAATATCAACGGTAGGATAGTTAAATGTATATCCTGCACCAGCACTACGATATCTAATTTGAGTAAGAGAACCAGTTACATCAAGAACTGCCTCTGCATCAACATTATTAATAGCAGTAGATGTACCAACAGAAGAAGGAATAAAGATTGGTTGAACGTAGATATTAGGTGTAGTAGAATAACCAACACCACCAGTAATAATACCAGCAGGTCCCATTACTTGAGTATTGATAACAGCTGTTGCAATACCACCACCTGATCCTCCACCACCAGTTATAGTTACAAGAGGGGGATTCTGATAACCTGTGCCTGGATCAGTAAGTAAAATTCTATCAATACCTTTCCCAGTAAGATTACCAGTTCTACTTGTCATGATAGCAACAGCAGTTGCCTGTCTACCTCTATCTGGTTCTGTGATATAAACAAGTGGAGTATTTAAGAAACCTTGTCCAGATTCTTTAATGAATATCGAACCAATTTCAAGTCCATTCATGACAGCTACTGCCTGTGGAACAATATTGTCACAAGTTTGAATATGTTGTGCAACCTCACTAGTTTGCAGATCTGTTTCTTGTTCTGTAGTTGTTGTGGGAACTTGAGTTTCAACAGCAGATCTGAATTGTGTATCTGTTGTATGTAATACTGTAAGGTGATCCATCACACCAATATACCCTGCAGTTCTAGTTGGAGCTCTACCAGCACCAGCAACGTCAGCACCCATTCTCAAAACATCATTACCGATGAATGGAATTGGGTCTACGTTTGCATATGGACCTTGAGATACGCCATTGATACTGATTCTTGCATCCGTACCGACCTGAACAATTCTGATAAAGTTCCAAGCATTCGCATTCATCTGTTGTGAAGATGAAGTTGTAGTTTGTGCTGATGCAAATCTAATCTTACCATCCGTTAAATGATAGATCTTAATTCTATCTGACCATAACAGAACACCTCCCAGACTTGGATCTGGGGATAGATTTACTGGATAATACCAGAAACTAATTACTACCCTTCCATTTCTACCATCAATAGTTGATGGAAAAACTAATCTAGAATTTTCTACCTCAGTGGAAAGCGTATGTTCATATGCGTTATTTCCAAACTTAACCTGAGATGCAGTAGTTCTATTTGGTGGACTGAATGTAATAGTAGGGATTGATAGATGATTTGAGCCAGGATTAGTTACAGTTACTGTAGTAATTCCACTATCCACCATAGTAGCAGTACCTGTTGCAGGTATACCCTTCTCTGGATTAGCAATACTTACTGATGGGGTAACAATGTAACTTCCATCGTTAATCATGTCGATATACTGTACAGATTTAACACCTGTAAATGTAGTTGCATAACCAATACTTGCAGCAGCTGAAACCGCAGTAGATGGAATCATATTGATAATCATGGCAGAACCTGAACCACCAAGAGGTTCTATAATGTCCTCACCAGTAATACCAGTTTCAACATCAGCAATATCAATGATCTCATCTTTGTACTCGAAGATCTCACACCTAAGTTCATACATGAAAAGATCATTCAACTGGTAGAAGGGAACTTTGCCTTCCACATACTTAATTTCGAATATAGCATTATCTAAAGGAAGATAGATCAAGTCACCTTCTTGAGGTCTATTGGTTAACTTAATCTCGCCTTCTGGATATAATTCTAGGAAAGGACTAATGAAGTCATCATATCTTTCCTTTGAAATAACTAATTGTATCTCGTCTGTTGCACGAACACCAAACTTTGTTAAAATATCTGATGGTGTTCCAAACCCTTCAAAGTTAGTTAAGTATGCCTCAATTCTAAAACTATCATCAAATCTAGAAGCATTGATTTCTTTAATTACTGTTGCTTCATTAACAATTTTTCTAGGTAAGTACAAGACATCCTGACCAAACATCTGTAGATGTTCGTTCACCAAATCCTGAACTAACCTTCGTTCACTAGGTGATCCGTGTAAGAAAAAAGGACTTAAAGGCATTATCCGATAAAATCTAGAGGTGGCATTGCATATTCAGTCATCAACTTCTCCTCATGGTCTTCAAGTTCTCTTTGAGCATCATCGAATAGTTGTCTACCATTCATCTCAAGACCACCAGGCAGTTTTACTCCTTGGAATTTTATTAAGTTCTGACCCCACTGTCTCTTAATAAGAGATGTGGTATACCTCTTTAACCAAGGATCGTTGTAAACTGATGTTGCTGATTGTGGATCTACTTCTCTATAACAGTCAATTAGAATGTAATGATTCTCTGTTACTTCACCAAGATCAATATCCAAATAGAGTCTTCTATTTTTCTTATTAAATCTTATCTGAGCATCAGGGTTAATCATATAATCAAGGGTTTCAAGATAAGACTTGACCATTGCATAGTTCAGTAAATCAATTGCCCCGTAGTAATATAAATCATTCAGGAACAATTGGTATTTAATATTGAATAATCCGTCCGAGACTGAAGACGAATCAATCTTAAAGATTTTGTTTACGCCAATGATTGAATCTGGAAGAGGTAAGTAATTTGAATCCTCTTCATACTCCATCATCGACACTCCACCATGGGAACTAGTCCCTGTGGTAGTTGAGGCAATACCTGCTAAGGTGTCTTTTTCTACTTCAAGTAGTTTATGCTTGAGAAAAACTCTGTCTATTCCCTCACCATGTCTTTCATGGTATAATTGGATGGCATCATCGATCAAATCTTCAACTTGATCGTCGTCAACGTTGATCTCCAATACTGGTTTACCGAGTTTTCTTAGGCAGTATTCCTTCAACTCGTCTCTACTAGAGGGCTTTGCCATTCCCAAACTCTATAGGTTTCTCCAAAGTATTTATGATCTTACTAACTGGTTATCAAGGATTTATCGGATCTCATTTCAGAAAAGCACTGGGGGAAGAGGGTCAACACAAAGTTATTGGTATCGATCAGGACAATGCGTGGGAGTTTCTGCGTAAATTCGATCAATGGAAGAATGTGACACTTATTGTACACAATGGTGCAATTTCATCTACAACAGAGAAAAATTGGATGACTATTGCACACTACAATCAAGACTTCACTGCCCATCTCTTCGCAAAGGCAATGGAGTATGAGATTCCTATTAAATATGCATCATCAGCATCTGTGTATGGGAATCAAAAAAAGAATCGTAAACTAATAAACCCCCTAAACCAGTATGCCATCTCAAAGTTAATCATTGATTATTATGTCTTAGATCATATTGATAAGTTTAAAAGTATTCAAGGATTTAGATATTTCAATGTATATGGTGAGGGAGAGGATCATAAAGGTGATCAAGCTAGTCCAGTATCAAAGTTTACTAAACAAATCAAAGAGACAGGTGAATTAAAGTTATTTGAAGGTTCTGATAAGTTTTACAGAGACTTTGTTTGGGTCAAAGACGTAGTAGATGTAGTTCTAAATAATACGGCAGGGAGCGGCATTTATGATGTAGGCACAGGAAAGCCCACCTCATTCCAAAAAGTTGCAGAATTGGTTGCAAAAAAAGAGAAGGGAACCATAAAAATGATCCCCTTCCCTGAACACCTTAAAGGTAAATACCAAGATTACACTTGTGCTGATAACTCATGGTATGAACATGATTATACTAGTGTTGGAAGATATCTTGGAAGTGAATAAACCCAGTAGCAATATACTTTTCATTTGATTTAGGCATCTCACCTTCGTGTGCAAACATAAAATTACACGGGAAGATAAGAACCTTACCCCTTTCGGGTTTAATAGTTATGTTTAAATCTGGGAAGGTTGTACAACCACCTTCAGTAACATCATTTAGATATACAATCACAGCGAAGACTCTCGTAGCATTAGGTCCTGCTGTTTGATCAAAATGTTCAAGAAAATATCCCTTATCTTTTGGATACACTCTTACTGAGATATCTCTAAGTGCGAGGGGTTCTCCTTTAGGAGTCAAATTATCTTTTTCATAGTTCTCATATGCCCTGAAAATTCCTTGTGTCAGGAAGTGAGATATTGCATCATCTGGTTTTGGATATGCTTGAGTTGCAACTTTTTTCGTCCAGTTAACAACTGACCCATGACCAGAGTTTGAAGTTTTACCATCATGGTGAATTTCTGGATTTTTTTCAAACCAATCAATAATAGTATGACATTCTTGTTCATCATAAATGTCATAACAACAAATAAAATCACTCAGATCCATTAATCT
>MDSW01077603.1_pt1 | contig 17340 bp, 16 predicted proteins | sample 811171 | NCBI WGS metagenome assembly MDSW01 (sample SAMN05326641, study PRJNA326480) | marine metagenome | isolation source: seawater | place: Atlantic Ocean: North West | collected 2012
AAAAGACAAGGGAGGTAACCGCTGCTTTTATTGCTTCAGGAATTGATCCTGAAAAAAATATTTTATTCTCACAATCGCAGGTTCCTCAACATTCACAACTTGCATGGATATTTAATTGTGTAGCAAGAATGGGTTGGTTAAATCGTATGACTCAATTTAAAGACAAGGCTGGAAAAGATAGAGAAAATGTATCTGTTGGTTTGTTTTCTTATCCTACTTTAATGGCAGCAGATATTTTAATTTATTTAGCTACACATGTTCCTGTTGGAGAAGATCAAAAACAACACTTAGAGTTAACTAGAGATATTGCTCAGAAATTTAATAATGATTTTAAAACAGATTTATTTCCAATCCCCGAACCATTAATTTTTGGAGAGGCAACACGGGTTATGAGTCTTAGAGATGGAACAAAAAAAATGAGTAAATCTGATCCTTCAGATTATTCGCGCATAATGTTGAGTGATGACTTAGATTCTGTTGTTCAAAAAATTAAAAAAGCAAAAACAGATGCTTATCCATTACCAAGTACATTAGATGAAGCAAAAAAAAGACCTGAAGCACTTAATTTAATAACAATCTTTGCAGCTTTGAATAATGTATCAACCGATAGTATAATTGAAACATATGCAGGCAGAGAATTTTCATCGTTTAAAAAAGATCTAGCTGAGTTGTCTGTTGAAAAAATTAATCCTATTTCTTCAGAAATAAAAAAGTTAATGGAAGATGAGTCATATTTGGATAAAATTATGAAAAAAGGTAAAGAAAAGGCAATATTAGTTGCAGAACCCGTAATACGTAAAGTCTATGATATTATTGGATTTTCAAACACTTAATCCCCAAAAAAATTACTAAAAACATTATAAAATTAACATTTTTTTCATACGAAAGACATATTATTAACTATATAATAATAAGGTATGTTTATACAAACTGAGCAAACTCCGAATCCTCAAACACTTAAGTTTTTGCCAGGACGAGTAGTGATGAAAGAAGGCACAGCTTTTTTTCAAAACATAGAAGATTCTTCTAATTCTCCTTTTGCTAAAAGGTTGTTTTCTTTGGATGGTGTTGAAGGTGTTTTTTTTGGAAGTGATTTTATAACAGTCACTAAATCTGATGATAAAGACTGGCAAATCATAAAGCCTATAATTTTAGGCTCTATAATGGATCATTATAATTCAAATGAAGAAACCATTATTTCAAATTCTGAATCTGAAACAAAAAAATCCTTACAAGAAAAAGATAGTGACTCTGATATTGTTAAACAAATAAAAGAATTACTTGATACAAGAGTTAGACCAGCTGTTGCCATGGATGGAGGAGATATAATATATCAAAGTTTTGAAGATGGAATTGTATATTTGCATATGCAAGGTGCATGCTCTGGATGTCCAAGTTCAACTGCTACTTTAAAAATGGGCATTGAGAACATGCTTAAACATTATGTTCCTGAAGTGAAAGAAGTAAGGCCAGTCGATGTATAAAAGTTTCACAGAATATAACAAAGAATATATTTCTAAATATTATAAGAAAGAATCTAATTCACTAATTAAAAATACAAAAAAAATTGAATTAATATCTAAAGGTTTCGTACTTGTAATACCATTTTTATTTGTTTCTATTTTAACTTTATTACAAACATTTAATAATTTTGATAATTCTAAAAAACTTAATATAGTTTATTCTGAATCTATTGTTGATGATAATATCTTGAATGATGTTAATTCAAAAAGTATAAGTAATTATTTTTTAGATGAAATAAAAAATAAGTATATAAATACAATAGAAGCTAAAAAAATTAGTAAAAAGTTTTCAGAAGATCTTCTTGAAACTAATAAAATAATAAGTGATCAAATAATCGCTGCTAATTTAAAAGTAAATCAAAAACAAATGTCAATTAAATGGAAAAAAGAATTTACTGATGAAAAAGTAGAATTTATTGAGACATTATTGCCATTAATTTCTTTTCAAAATCAGCAAATAATTATTGAACGTGAGCGATTATTTAAAATTTATGATCATTTAAATAATCAGAAAACTTTGCCTAAATCTGATTTGTTATATTTAAATAATTTAGCTAATAAATATTTAATTAACTCAAAAAATAAACATAAAATAGATCTGGTTCAAGAATTACTGCAATCTGTTGATATTATTCCAACTTCAATTGTTTTGGCTCAAGCAGCTAATGAGAGTGGATGGGGGAGATCAAGATTTGCAAGGGAATATAATGCTCTATTTGGTCAATATACTTATGATGAAAAAAGTGGTGTGATACCATACGAAAGAGAAGAGGGGAAAAAACATCTTATAAAGAATTTTTCTTCAATCGACAAAAGCGTTGAATCATATTTTAAAAATATAAATACTCACCATGCATATGAAAATTTTAGAAATGTGCGTAGTAAAATTTATAAAAAGAATTTGGATATAAAATTACTAACTCAAACGTTAGATGTTTATGCTGAAGATGAGTCATATGTTGATATCATTAATTCAATAATTGATTCGAATAATTTTACTCAGTTTGATAGTATTGAAAATATTTTTACTACTTCTTGATTTACAAATAAAATTGATATCCAAACCATCTCCAATTATTATTTTTATCTATTGCTGTACAATTTAATCTAGATCGTCCTTTATTTAATTTTCTTTTAAGTCTAATTTCAATTCTTTCATTAAACTTAAAAATTTCTTTTTCAACTTGTCCATTATTATCAAAAATAAAACAATTTATTGATTTCGCTAAAGATTGATCAAGTAATGAGAAACCAATAAAAGGTGGGTTTTCAGAAACACTAGGATTGCTAGGTATAAAATCATAAACACCCAAGCCTTTTGTATTAGCAGCAAATTTTACTCTATCTATATTTCCATATTTTTCATTAAGAGAAAATCTAGGTAAATAATACAAATTTGATGTTTCATTAATTACTCCTGAATGCTGTCCAAATGCAACTTTATACTTATAATCTTTAATAATATTAAAAATTCTTTCATCTGCCTCTCCATATGGATAAGCAAATAATAGAGGAATTTCTCCAAGCTCTCTTAAAAATATTTTATTTGATTTTTCAATCTCCTCTTTAATCTCTTCTATTGATAACGTTGGCATATGACTATGCGTATGAGAGTGAGCCCCTATAGTAACCCCTTCTTTTTTTAATTGTCTTATTTGATCCCAACTCAAATAATTTTTATTATTTTCAACGATAGTTGATGTATTGACAAAAAGAGTTACGGGAATTTTATTTTCTTTAAATATAGGCCAAGCAATATTAATAAAAGACTCATCAGCGTCATCCACACTAACTCCAATAGTATTTTTAGGTAATTCACCATCATTTATGATTGTATCAACGATATAATTAAGAGGTAAAATGTTATATTTAGATTTGGTAAACTCTTCTATATGAGATTGAAACTGTTCTTTTTTTATATTAGTTGAGGGATATTTAGCTACATCAAACTTATGATACATAAATACCACAGCAGAATTCTTGATATTATTTGCATCAGATGTATTAATAAATAAAAATAAACAAAAAATACAAAAGAATAAATAATAAGCTTTTTTATAAATTATAATGATTTTGTTTTTAGACACAGTTTCCTCTTTACCAGAATTTTCTCTTATTGATGACAATAAAATTATTTTTTCAAAAAAAATATTAAAGAATAGTTTTGATAAAATGAGCGATTCTATCATTCCTTCATATTTAGAGCTTGAAAAAAAATTTTCACTTAATTCCAACCTAAAATTATTGTTAACAAATACTGGCCCTGGTTCATATACTGCTTTGAGAGTAGGCATTTCCTTTTTATCAGGATTAAGTGTGTCAAAAAATATAAAACTTAAAGGTATTCCATGTTGTGATTTAATTAGTTATGTAATTCCTAGAGAAAAACTTAATTCTTCAGGTATTTATATAAATTCATCTAACAATCAAAATTTCATTTGCTTTTTTTCAAATAATAAGACTTTTGAAATAATAAAAATAGAAAATAACAACTTATTTAAATTAGATAAAAAAATAGAGTCGATTTATACTAATGGCGATTCATTAAATATAAATATAGATCTAAACAATAAAGTTAAAATAGAAAAAATTAGTTTTTTAGAAATAATAGTTAAAAATTTAAAAAATATTTATCTATTACCTGAAAAAGCGATTATTGAACCTATATATATATCTAATAACAAAATATTAAATTGATCAATTGATAAAAATTAAAGAATTATTACAACAAGATTTTTTACAATGTTATAAACTATTAGATTATTGTAGTGGTGACTTAGATTACTTTAGAGAATTGGGGTGGAGTCAAAAAGAATTTAATCTTCAATTTTCCAAAAAAATTAGTTTTAGTCTTGGTTTGTTTGATGAAAATAAGCTTGAAGGATTCGTAATTGGCAATCTAATAACTATTGAAAAAAAAACAGAATATGAGATACTACTATTATATGTTAATAATAAAAAAAGAAATTTAGGTTATGCAACCACATTGCTTGCAAACATTTTATCAAAATTAAAAAAAAAGAAATTGATTAGAATATATCTAGAAGTAGCTGAGAATAATACAAGTGCTATTAATTTATATTATAAAAATGCTTTTAAAAAAATAGGTGTAAGAAAAAATTATTATAAATTTATAAATAATAAAAAAGACGCAATTATTCTTGAGAAAATAATTAATGAATAAACAGAATCAAAAAAAAATTTTTGTTAAATCTTATGGTTGCCAAATGAATGTGTATGACACTGAAAGGATAAAGAATTTATTTGAGCCTAAAGGCTATCAAAAAACTGAAAAAATAGAAAATGCTGATATAATTGTTTTAAATACTTGTCATATAAGAGAAAAAGCTGCAGAGAAAGTTTATTCAGATATAGGACGTATAGAAAAAAAAACTTTTAATAAAAATAACAAAAAAAATCCTAAATTGGTTGTTGCAGGGTGCGTCGCACAAGCTGAGGGTGAAGAGATTAAGAAGAGAGCACCAATAGTGGATTTTGTTGTAGGTCCTCAATCATACCACAAGCTGCCATCTATGATTGAAGAGAATAACCAGTATATTAATGATGATTTTTTACAAAATGAAAAATTTAAAAATTTAATTTTTAAATCATCAAATCAAATTTCAGAATTCATTTCAATTCAAGAAGGATGTGATAAATTTTGCTCTTTTTGTGTTGTGCCATATACAAGGGGTTCTGAGTTTTCTCGTCCAGTTGAAGAAATAAAAAATGAAATCAAAAAATATTTATCAGATGGAATTAAAGAAATAATACTTCTTGGACAAAATGTTAATGCGTATCATGGGGAAAATAAGAATAAAAAATCTACAGATTTAGCATATCTTATAGATAGCATAGCTGAGTTTGATAAAATTGAAAGAATTAGATACATGACCTCACATCCTAATGACATGAATGATTCACTTATTAATACACATTCAACAAATAATAAGCTTATGCCCTTTTTACATCTACCAGTTCAATCTGGTTCAGACTCAATCTTAAAAAAAATGAATAGAAAGCACACAAGAAAAAAATATTTTGAAATAATTGAAAAATTAAAATCAAAAAGATCAGATATTGCTTTATCTTCAGATTTTATTGTTGGTTTTCCTGGAGAAACTAATAAAGATTTTGATTTAACAATGGAATTAATTAAAGAAATTAAATTTTTAATAGCTTATTCATTTATGTTTAGTCGAAGACCAGGCACTCCTGCTTTTAAGTTAAGTGATATTGATTTAGCTACTAAAAAAGCACGCCTTTCTGCATTGCAATCTCTTTTAAAAGAACAGCAAGCAAATTATAATAAGTCTTTTATAGGTAAAGAGCTAGAAATATTATTTGATAGAGAAGGAAGATATATAAATCAATATATTGGTCGATCAATTTATAATCAAAGTGTTTTTGCAAAATCAGACACAAATTTAATTGGAAAAGTTTGCAACGTAAAAATTATTAATTCAACTAATTTTGCATTAGAGGCACAAATACTATGAATACTAAAAATGAATATTTACACATTGAGTTTGATGATAATAATATTTTGAGTAGTTTATTTGGCGTTAATGATTCGAATATACGTGTACTAGAAAAAATTAATGATGTTAAAATTGAGTATAGAGGGAATAAAGTAAAAATTATTGGAAAGAAAATATCAATAGAAGAAACCAAAATTGAACTACAAAACTTATTTGAAGAAGCAAAAAAAGGCGTTGAAATAGATGAAGAAAAAATTAAAGATATTAAGAGCTTGCTTTCATTGGATATATCAAATTTATCTCAGTTAGATCTTTTTATACAAACAAAAAAAAGGAAAATAATACCAAGATCAGATAATCAAAAAAAATATTTTGAATTGTTGAATGAAAAAAATATTGTATTTGCTGTGGGACCCGCTGGAACTGGAAAAACATTTTTAGCAGTTGCTAAAGCAGTAGCATCTCTTCAAAAAGGAATTGTAAAAAAAATTATTTTATCAAGACCAGCAGTAGAAGCAGGAGAAAAATTGGGTTTTTTGCCTGGAGATCTTAAAGAGAAAGTTGATCCTTTTTTAAGACCTATTTATGATGCTCTCTATGAAATGATGCCATATGATCAAGTTGAAAAAAAAATAAATAATGGTGTAATAGAAATTGCCCCGATAGCTTTTATGAGGGGCAGAACACTAGAGAATTGTTTTGTAATCTTAGATGAAGCCCAAAATACCACAAAAGTTCAAATGAAGATGTTTTTAACTAGACTTGGAAGAAATAGCCAGATGGTGGTTGTCGGGGATGTTACACAAATAGATTTAGTTTCAAAAAATGAATCTGGTCTTTTAGATGCAGAAAAAAAAATCTCCAAACTAAAAGATATAGGTTTTGTTTATTTAAATGATAAGGATGTTGTTCGTCATGAATTAGTCAAAAAGATTATTAATGCATATGATAAAAATTCATGATAACTTTTAATTTAATTTGTGATACTAATCATTGGCCTGTAAGATTAAAAAAAATAAAAATTCTTATTCAAAATGTGCTAAAATTTAAAAAAGACTTATATTTTAAAAAAAAATTAAATTATGATTGTAATGTGGTTTTGACTAATGATAAATTATTGAAAAAAATGAATAATAAGTATAGAAATAAAAATCGAGCTACTGACGTTTTGACTTTTGTATCTGAAGCCAAAATAGGGAAAAATAATAGAATGAAAGTATGTGATATTTTTTTTTCTGCTGAAACAATAAAAAATGATGCAAAAAAAAATGGTATTAATTTTTATAATCATTTTACCCACTTAATTATACATAGTTTTTTACACATTAATGGTTTTGTTCACGATAATTTTGATGACTTTAACAAAATGAAGAAGATTGAGGTAAAAATTTTAAAAAAGCTGGGCATTTTTGATCCTTATGAGAAAATTTAGTTATGGAAAATAATAATATTGAAAAAAAATCATCATGGAAAAATTGGATAATAAAAAAATTACTTTCAAGCGAAACTACTAGGGAAGAAGTTTTAAACTTTATTGCTACTAATGACTCTGATGCTGATATTGATGAATTAGAAGACAATAATGAAAAAAACTTAATTAAAAATATTTTTAATCTAAATAATAAAAGTGTTGAAGATATTATGGTTCCGAGAGCTGAAATTATTTCAATTGAAAAAAATCAAAGTATTAATGAAATATTATCAATTATTCAAAATGAAGCTCATTCAAGAATGCCAGTTTATGATAATAATTTGGATAACGTTTTAGGATTTCTTCATATTAAAGATTTAATAAATAATATTTCAAGTAAAAACTTTGAGTTAAAGGATGCAATACGAGAAGTTTTATATGTAGCTCCAAAATCTCCAATTTTAGACTTATTGAAAAGAATGCGCGCTTCAAGAATTCACATGGGACTTGTTGTAGATGAATTTGGAGGTGTTGATGGTTTAATAACAATTGAAGATTTAGTTGAAGAAATTGTTGGTGAAATTGAAGATGAACATGATGCTGAAGATGAAGAGATACTTTTGAAAAAGATTAATAAAAATACTATACTTGTTGATGCTTCTTATAAAATAGATGATTTGGAAAAGTATTTTAATATTCAAATTAACTTAGAGGCAGATAATGAAATAGATACTGTTGGAGGCATGTTATTTTATATTGCGAATAAAGTACCAAAAAATAATCAAATATTTAAATATGGTAAAAATTTACAACTAAAGGTAATGAGAGCTTCAGCTAGAAGAATTGAAGCGATGGAAATAACAAAAATCGTTTAGCTTGATACTAATCTTAAAATTTTTTCTTTTAGGCATCTTAACAAGTTTTTTGTTTCCTCCATTTTTTTTAACAACAATTGGTTTTGTTATTTTTCCCTATTTTATTTATCTTATTAATAAACATGAAACTAAACAATATGGATATAGATTTCATTTTTTACTTGGTTTATTTTATGGAATAGGTTTTTTATCTATTTATTTAGGTTGGATAGATGAACCTTTTTTACTTGATGAAAACACAAAGAAATATTCTTATATTTCATATCTTTTAATATTTTATTGCTCTATCTTTTTTGGTCTATCTTTTTGTATAATAAAATACTTTAAAAGTTTTTTTTCTAAATGGATAGTAGTTCCATTGTTGTTTGTTTTTATTGAAATTTTAATAAATAATATTGCTTATGGTTTCCCATGGATTTCATTTTCTTTAATTCATTCAGCAAATATATTTGGAAAATCACTCGTTTATTATTTTGGAACCTATGGCTTAAGTTATATAACAATTGTCATTTTTTTAATTCCTTCAATTTTTTTAATAAACTTAAAAAAGTATAAAAAAGGTTTTTTTTTAATTTTAATTGCTTTTATTATATTTTTATCAATACTTGTTGTTTTAAGAATTAGTAATTTTGAAAAGTATTCTAGTAAAAAAATCTCTTTATCAATGATACAACTAAATTACACGATAAATCAAAATTTAGATCAAGGTGGTTTATGGGCTAAATATCAAGTAATTGATGATATAATTAAAAAACAATCTGAAGAAATAATAATTTTTGGTGAAAATAATTTTCCCTACATAATTGATAATCCATTTTATATTGAAACTCTTAATAATAATTTGAAACCAAATCAAAGTTTTATAATTGGCGCAACCTCTTTTAAAAATGGGAAATATTATAATTCCTTAATTTACTCAGATAAAGATATACACAAAACATTTGATAAGAAAATTTTAGTTCCTTTTGGTGAATTTATACCTTTTAGATCTTTATTTGGTTTTTTAGAATTTATAGCTGGAACAAATGATTTTAGTAAGGGAGAAAATAAAAGAATATTAGAAATTAATAATGAAATTAAAATACTACCAGTAATTTGTTATGAAATATTATATTTTTGGCAATTATTGGATAAAGATAATGATCAATCAAACGTTATAGTTAATATTACAAATGATTACTGGTTTGGAAGTTTTTCAGGACCTTATCAGCATTTTTATTTTAATTTACTCAGAGCGTCTGAATTAAATAAACCTATCATAAGAGTTTCAAATAATGGAATATCTGCTTCAATTGATAATTATGGAAGAATTATTGATTATATTGATTTAAACAAAAATGAAATTAAAAAAACTGAAATAAAAATTTCAAAATATAATCAAAATTATATTCAATTTCATAAATATTTCATTTTAATATTTATTTTACTTTTTATATTTGCAATATTTTTTAATAAGAAATTTAATGAATAAAACCAATATTTATAAAATTTTTGGAAGGCTTAAAAGTAGAAAAAAACAATCAAAATTAACTGAATATAATTTAAAAAAATTACAAGTTAATATTGATATTGACGTTAATCCAAAGCATTATAATATTTTAGATATTGGGTCAGGTAGTGGTGAAAATGCAATCAATTTGTCTTTATTAAACCCTAAAGCTAAAATAATCACATGTGAATTATTTCAAGATGGCAATATTAATTTATCTGATTCAATTATTAAAAAAAAAATATCAAATATAAGATTATTTATAGGTAATGTTTTAGAGTTTTTAGACATAATTGAAAATAAAAAAATTTTTGATGAGATATGGATTTTGTTCCCAGATCCATGGCCAAAAAAAAGACATCATAAAAGAAGATTAATTAATGATGATTTTATAAAAAAAATTTTTTCTTTTCAAAAAAATAATGGTAAACTTTTTATATCTAGTGATAGTCCAAACTATATAGAGTCAATTTTTTATACACTTTACAAAAATAAAAATTTATATTTTTGGAAAAATCAAAAATTCCATGATTGGAATTATGAGTTTCTAAGTCTACCTGAAACAAAGTATTTTAAAAAAGCTAAGAAATTAAATAAAAAATCAATTTTTTTAGAGTTAAAAAAAATTAATCCTTGAAATTTAAGTTTTTTTTTATTATACGAAACAAAATTTTAATGGATTTAGAGGTGGGATTTCCCGCCTTTTTTATTGGTAGTATTTATGGCTAAACAAAAAATAAAAGTAATAAGAGAAGAAATGCTGCAAGTTGCAAACAATGTAGCACAAGAAAAAAGTATTGATAAAGACTCAGTTTTTTCTGCTATGGAAATGGCTTTAGAAAAAGCTGCCCGAGTAAAATATGGTTTTGAAAGAGATATCAGAGTTGCAATAAATCGTGAAAATGGCGATATAAAATTGAATTCATATTTGCAAGTTGTTGAGGATTTAAATGAAGAAGAGCAAGCTAAACAAATAACATTAAAAGAAGCTACAAAAATTAATCCAGACATTAAATTGGGTGAATTTATTATTAAAGAACTCCCCCCGATTGATCTTGGTCGTGTAGCTGCTCAAAATGCAAAAGGAGTGATAATTCAAAAAGTAAGAGAGGCAGATAAATCAAGACAGTATGATGAATATAAAGATAAAGTTGGGGAAATTGCAGTTGGTGTAGTAAAACGAACTGAGTTTGGAAATTTAATTGTAGATTTAGGTAAAAGCGAAGCTATTATTAAAAGAGAAGAATTAATTCCAAGAGAAACATTTAAAAATGGAGATAGAGTCAGATCTTATATTTATGATGTAAAAGAAGACATAAAAGGATATCAAATATTTCTTTCCCGAACTCATCCACAATTTTTGGCTAATTTATTTGTACAAGAAGTGCCAGAAATTTATGAAGGAGTCATTAAAATCAAGAGTGTTGCAAGAGATCCTGGATCAAGAGCAAAAATTAGTGTTTTTACTGAAGATTCAACTATAGATCCAGTTGGTGCATGTGTTGGAATGAGGGGTTCGAGAGTTCAGGCAGTTGTAAATGAATTACAAGGAGAAAAAATTGATATTGTAATGTGGTCAGAAAACCAAGCAACATTTTTAGCAAATGCTTTAGCACCAGCTGAAGTAAGTAAAATTTTTCTATACGAAGAAAAAAACAAGGTTGAGGTTGTGATACCAGATGAGCATCTAAGTTTAGCAATTGGAAGAAAAGGTCAAAATGTTAAACTAGCTTCAAGTTTAACAAATTTAGAAATAGATATTTTAACTGAGCAAGAAGAATCTGATAGAAGACAACAAGAATTTAAAGATAAAACTCAAATGCTGGTGAAAAATCTTGATGTCGAAGATGTAATTGCTCAATTATTAGTTACTGAAGGCTATGTTTCTGTTGAGGGAATAGAGTCTGAGAGTCCTGAAAATTTAGAGAAAATTGAAGGTTTTGATAAGGAATTGTCATCAGAATTAATTTCAAGGGCAAAAAACTTTTTAAAAGAAAAAACTGCTCAAGATAAAAAAATCATTGCCGAAAAAATACATGATGATGCTCTTTTAAATTTAGAAGGCATGGATAGTAAAATGTTATCTTTATTAGCGCAAAACAATATAATAACTCTTGATGATTTTGCAGATTTAGCTACTTTTGAACTAATAGATAAAGAAGAAGGCATATTTAAAGATCTAGAACTTGATCAAAGAGTTGTTGATGGTATGATAATGAAGGCAAGAGAAAAATGGTTTGCCGAAGAAAAATAATAAAACTTAGATAGAATAAATTGGAAAAAAATAAAGATAAAAAGAAACCTCTTAAACTCTCTTCCTCTGGACGTTTGCAAATAAGAAAAAACTTAGGTCCTGCTGGAGATAGACCTAAAAACACTGGTTCTAAAAAAACCATACAAATTGTATTTAGAAATAAAAATAATCAGCAAAAGAGTTCTTCAACAACTCAATCTAATTTTAGAGGATCTTCATCTTTTAGGTCTCAAAATGCTGCTCAAAAAATTACACCATCTCCTAATTTTTTTAATCAAAAAAATAGAGATTTTGGAAAAAATAAAAAAACTACTGAAACTAAAAAAACTTTACAAAAAAAATCTACCCTAAAACCTCATGATGAAGAAAATGAAAAAATTAATGTAAAAAAAATATTGGAACAAGAAGAGCAAGAATTCGATAAATTTCCAAGTTTAGCGAAGTTAAAAAGAGCAAGAGAAAAAGAAAAATTAAAAGCACAAGATGAAAATACTGATAACAAAATAGGTAGAGAGGTTACTATACCTGAGGTTATAAATGTTCAGGATCTTGCCAATAGAATGGCAGAAAAAACTGCAGATGTTGTTAAAACACTAATGAAAATGGGCGTAATGGCTAATGCAACTCAGGCATTAGATGCAGAAACAGCAGGTATTGTAGCTACAGAATTAGGTCACAAAATTAAAATAGTTAATGATGATGATATTTTAAAAGGTATAGAAGACTTTGATGATTCTGAAGAATTGTTAAAATCTAGGGCTCCTGTTGTAACAATCATGGGGCATGTAGATCATGGTAAAACTAGCGTATTAGATGCTTTTAGAAGCTCAAATGTTGTTTCAGGTGAATCAGGTGGAATTACTCAGCATATCGGTGCATATCAAGTTAAAAATAACAATAAAGAAATTACTTTTATTGACACCCCAGGTCACGAAGCTTTTTCTAATATGCGTGCACGAGGATCTTTAACTACTGATATTATTGTTCTAGTAGTTGCAGCAGATGATGGAATTAAACCTCAAACAATAGAGTCAATTGTTCATGCAAAAGCTGCTAAGGTTCCAATAATTGTAGCTATAAACAAAATGGATCTTTCTACTGCAGATCCTGACAAAGTTAGAAATCAACTTTTATCCCATGAAATTATTGTTGAAAAACTTCAAGGAGACGTTTTAGATGTTGAAATATCAGCAATTAAAAAAACTAATTTAGATAAACTAGAAGAAGCTATTCATTTACAATCAGATTTACTTAACTTGAAAGCCAATCCAAATAGATCTGCCAGAGGAACAATTCTCGAGTCAAAGCTTGAAAAAGGCAGAGGATCTGTTGCTACTGTTTTAATACAAAAGGGCACCTTAAAAATAGGTGATATTTTCGTATCAGGTTCAGAATGGGGAAGAGTAAAAGCTATAATTGATGATAAAGGAGAAAATATAAAAAATGCTTTACCTTCAATGCCTATTGAGGTTTTAGGTTTTGATTCTAACCCTCTAGCAGGTGATGATTTTATAGTTGTAGAAAATGAAAATGTTGCTAGAAAAATTGCTGAATTTAGATTTAATAAAAAACAAATCCTTAAAAATAAAGTAGTAAAAACAAATGTTGAAGAAATGTTTGAACAAATTTCTGCTGGAGAAGCTGTTTCTCTTCCTGTTATTATTAAAGCAGATGTTCAAGGATCTGCAGAAGCAATAGAAAACTCTATAATAAAACTAGCTACTGAAGAAGTTAAAACTTCAGTAATACATAAGAGCGTAGGAGCAATTACAGAAAGTGATGTCGCTCTCGCTAATTCCAGTAAAGGCTTTATAGTTGGCTTTAATGTAAGAGCAATTCCTAAAGCTAGAGATATGGCGAAACGAGATGGTATTGATATTAAATATTATTCTATTATTTATGAATTGATTGAAGATATAAAAAATCTTTTAAGTGGCTTATTAAAACCAGAATTAAAAGAAAACATAACAGGAAATGTTGAAATCAGAGAAGTATTCTCTATTTCAAAAATTGGCAATATTGCAGGATGTTTTGTTAAAGAGGGAATAATCTCAAGAAATTCTCAAGTTAGAATTTTAAGAGATAATGTTGTTGTTCATACTGGTAAAATCCAAAGTTTAAAAAGGTTTAAAGAAGAAGTTAAAGAAGTAAAAACAGGTTATGAATGTGGTGTTATGATAGAAAATTACTCTGACATCAAGGCAAATGATATAATTGAAACATTTGAAATTATTAAAAAAGATAGAAAAATTTAATTTTATTTTTTATGACACTTGAGAAAATTGCATCTCAAAGACAAATTAGATATGGTGAAGTTATTCGCTCATTAATAAGTGAATGTTTAATAAGAGAAGATTTTTATGATAACAATTTTTCAGCAACTTCAGTTACTGTTTCATTTGTAAGAATGTCAAAAGATCTAAGAATTGCTAATATTTATTTTATGCCTTTAGGTGGAGCATTTAAAACAAAACTTTTAGAAACTTTAAATTCTAATAAACATGTATTTCAAAAATATATATCTTCAGCAAAACTTCACTCTAAATACACACCAAAAATTAATTTTTTTATTGACGATACTTTTGATGAAGCTGAAAAAATCTCAAAACTCCTATCAGATAAAAAAGTATCAAGAGATTTAAAAAATGAATAATGATGCACAAGGATGGATTAACGTTTACAAACCTGTTGGAATATCATCATTTAAAGCTTTAAATAAAATTAAAAAAAATTTTAGAATAAATAAAATTGGACATGGTGGCACATTAGATCCTAATGCTGAAGGAATTTTGCCAATTGCAATAGGCAAAGCTACAAAATTAATTCAATTTATAAATACATATCAAAAAGAATATGATTTTGAAGTTAAGTGGGGGGAACAAACTTCTACTGATGATAAAGAGGGTGAAATAATTGGTACATCAAAAAATATTCCTCATTTTAATGATATTAAAAAAAAATTAATAGAATTTCATGGAGAAATAATGCAAAAACCTCCCAGAGCTTCTGCTGTAAAAATTCAAGGTATAAGAGCCTATAAACTTTTAAGAAACGAAAAATTTTTTGATACTACAGAAAAAAAAGTTTTTTTATATAGCTCAAAAGTTTATAAATCTAAGAATCCCTTAATTACTAGATTAATAATTAATTGTAGCAAAGGTTTTTACGTTAGAAGTCTTGCAAGAGACTTAGCAGAAAAACTTAACACAAAAGGACATATTTTTTCATTAAAAAGGACAAAAGTAGGGAAATTTGATCTAAAAAATGTGAATTTACTGGACGATTTGTTGAAAATAAGACATGAGCTCTCTGAATTTAAAGGTTTCCATACATCAATATCTATGCTGGACGACATCTTGGCTTATGAAATTGATGGAGAGAAAGATAAACTAAATATTTCTCAGGGTAAGCCAATTGAAATTAATATTAATAATTTTAAAAAACCACCTTTAAATTTTACTGATAGGAAAATAGTTTTTCTTACAGAAAAAGGAAATATTCTTTCCTTTGGCAAATTAAATGGAAATTTGTTTAAACCTAGTAAAGTTTTAATATAGGAGAACATGATGTCGATAAATAAAGAAACTAAAAAAGAAATTATTTCTAATTTTGCAATAAATGAAAAAGATACTGGATCTGCAGAGGTTCAGATTGCAGTTATTAGTGAAAGAATAAATAATCTTACTCAACATTTTAATAATCACAAACATGATAATCATTCAAGAAAAGGTTTGTTGGCTTTGGTTAACAAGAGAAAGAAATTACTAAATTACTTATTAAAAAAAGATGAGTCAAAATATTTAGAAATAACTAAGAAGTTAAAAATTAGGGGATAAGTTTTTAAAAAAGAAAATATAGACAGATCAAGAAATAAAAGGAAATAGAATGTTTAATATAGAAAAGATAGATATTGATTGGGCAGGTAAAAAATTAACTTTAGAGACAGGAAAAGTTGCAAGACAAGCTGATGCTTCTGTAATTGTAACTTATGGAGGAACAACAGTAATGACAAATGTTGTTGCTGCAAAACAAGTTAAACCCGATATGGATTTTTTTCCACTAACAGTTAACTATCAAGAAAAGTTTTATTCTGTTGGAAAAATACCAGGAGGTTTCTTTAAAAGAGAAGCAAGGCCAACTGAAAAAGAAACATTAATTTGTAGACTAATTGATAGACCAATTAGGCCATTATTTCACAAGGATTTTAAAAATGAAACCCAAGTTACTTGTACAGTATTATCACATGATCAAGAAAATGATTCAGATATTGTTTCTATGATAGCAACTAGTGCAGCAGTAACTTTATCAGGTTTACCTTTTATGGGCCCTTTAGGAGCCACAAAAATAGGTTTAATAAATGATAAACTCATTGTTAACCCAACAATACAAGAACTAAAAGATTCAAAGCTTGATTTAGTTGTTGCTGGAACAAAAAATGGTGTCCTCATGGTTGAATCTGAAGCACACCAATTAAGTGAAGAAAAAATGCTTGAAGCAGTTGTTCTCGGACAAGAATCATATTTGCCAGTAATTGATGCAATAATATCTTTAGCAAAAAAAGCTGCAAAAGAACCTTGGGATATTCCAGAAAAAGATAGTGAGATTGTAAATCTTCCTAAATTAATTGCTGATGAGTATGCAAGTAAGTTTAATGATGCTTATAAGGTTAAAGAAAAACAAAAACGTGTAGAAAAAATTAATGAAATTAAGCTTGAGATAGAAGAAAGATACTTAAGTGAAACTCTTACTGCGGTTATTGTTGCAGATGCTATTAAGTCAGTTGAAAAAGATGTTGTAAGAGGAGAACTTCTTAAAACAGGTAATAGAATAGATGGACGTGATACTAGAACAGTTAGACCTATTGTTTGTGAAACAGGTTTGCTAAGTCGAACACATGGGTCAGCATTGTTTACTAGAGGGGAAACACAAGCCTTAGTTGTGACAACTCTTGGAACGGGAATGGATGAACAAAGAATTGATGCTATCGAAGGTGAATATAAAGAAAATTTTATGCTTCACTATAATTTTCCACCCTATTCAGTTGGAGAGGTTGGCAGAGTTGGTTCAACAAGTAGAAGAGAGATTGGTCATGGTAAATTAGCATGGAGAGCAATTCATCCAATGTTACCATCTAATGATAAATTTCCTTATACATATAGGGTTGTATCAGAAATAACAGAATCAAATGGATCAAGTTCTATGGCCACGGTATGTGGGACCTCGATGTCAATGATGGATGCAGGTGTTCCTCTTGAAAAACCAATTGCTGGTATTGCAATGGGATTAATTAAAGAAAATGATAACTAT
>MDSW01050296.1_pt1 | contig 17339 bp, 19 predicted proteins | sample 811171 | NCBI WGS metagenome assembly MDSW01 (sample SAMN05326641, study PRJNA326480) | marine metagenome | isolation source: seawater | place: Atlantic Ocean: North West | collected 2012
ATCAGTAACGCCACGATTCTGCGCCGCGGGATTCTCGTCGCGGTGCTCAACCCCAAGGTCGCGGTTTTCTTCGTGGCCTTTCTGCCGCAGTTCGTGGTGGTCGGCGCGGGGCCGGTGCCGGCGCAGCTGTTTCTGCATGGCAGCCTGATCATCGCGGTGGCGGCGTTTGTGGAGCCGCCGATGGTGCTGCTCGGTGGGCGTCTGGCCCGCACCGTGCGCAACCATCCGCGCGTCGGGCAGTGGATGGATCGCGCGCTGGGGTCGCTGTTCATTGCGCTCGGGCTGCGCCTGGCCGCCAGCGGGCGGGCGGTGTAGCGTTTTATGTCAGCGCTTCGGCCGCCGGATCTGCGGTCGAAAGCCGGGTGGTTTGTCCGCCAGCCAGTCGATGAACGTGGCGATCTCGGGATGCGCGCACAGGGCCGCGCGGCTGTTGTAGGTTTCGGCGAGTTCCTTTTCGCCGAGCACGGCGTGGATATGGCTGTGGCAGGGCCGGCAGACATGCAGAATGGCGGTGAGCCGCTCCTCGCGATCGAAACGCTTGCGGATGCGTTTGAGCCGATGCGTACGGCGCGGGATCAGGTGATGACGCGTGGTGCGTACGCCGACGCGCCCGCAGAGTTCGCAGACGGCGCGCATGGCCGTGCCCGGTTCACTGTCTGCCATCTTTGATCGGCCCTCGAAATCAGCCGTCGCCGCTGTCCGCCTTCAGCGCGTCGTTTATTTCGGCCGTAATTGGCGACCAGTCCTTGTTTTTCGTCATGACGAATCGGCAGAGACCATCGCTCAGATTGGCCCAAAGACCACCGATCAATCGATCGTCGGCTGCTGATTCCCAGCGATCCGCGCCTTTGTACTCCACGACCAGAATACTGCCGTCGACCAGTTCGCAAATGAAGTCCGGGTAGAAACGTCCGGTGGCTTTTTGTAGAAAGAATGAACTGGCCGATTTGCGCACTAGATTACGCACCCAGAAACGGATATGGCCGCGCTCGGCCTGGTCGTCCAGCCAGCAGGCACAGCGGAACTCCTCCTCGCTGTCGAAATCGCCGACGCGCCCGTAGTAGTGGTGGCGGAAATCGAACGGGCCGTAGCGGCCGTCGTAGTCCTTGCTTGGGGCGTAGCCCTGGGGGTGAAAACGATAGGCGTCGGCCGCACTCACGCCCACATGGGCGCTGGCATGTTCGCCGAACAAGGTGTCCTGAAACGCGGTCGTGGCTGCTTCGTCGCGCAATTCGCGTATGCGTTTTTCCAGCAGCGTGCGAATCATGAATTTCTGCCGATTGGCGCGGGCCAGGTCGAAATCGCTGCGTCGAAGAAGCTCGTTCAACCAGTGCGCGACGAACGCGCGTTTGTCGGCGTGGGTAATCGCGCGGTCCGGCAGATTCGCTGCGAGCCACGTGGCCAGGCGTATGTCGTCCCAGTGTTGCGGCCGGTAGGTCAGCCCCAGGTCGCGCTGCAGATCGTGAATGAACGTGGTCTTGACCCGGCCGCTTTCGTCGTCGACGTCGATGGTGCCGCCTTCGGCCACGCGGTTGGCGTCTAACTGTTGCAGCTGCGATGCCGTCGGCGTGGCGTCATATGTGGACAGCGCGCACGGATATTCGAGCATGTCCGGGTCGTCAAAGACGAACAGTTCGCCCTGTTGTCGGAGCGCCAGTTGCGGCACGTCCAGCAGCAGGCCGCGCTCGGCCGGCGTCTGGAAAAATGCGACTGCGTCACGGCTGGCTTGGCTGGCGGTGGCGATGGCTTGACGCGATGCGTCGTCCTCCACCGCGCCCTGAATGCCGGTCGTGTCGTCGTCGGTCAGCGGCACGCGAATCGTCAAGCCGCCGCTTCGGGTCGACGTAGGGGCCGACCATTCGATCTTGTCGCGCGTGGGCTTGGGAATCTTTGTCCATGCCGGTTTGGCTGCCAGTTCCACGTGGATCGGCCGCATCGTCGCCGGCGTGGGCTGATTGTCGAAATCGAAGACGCGATTGGCCGGCGTGCGCGCGGTCACGAACTGGCCGACGTCGCGCCTCTCAAAGCCCGCGCCGGTGACCAGCTTGTCGCGCAGGCTGGCCGCGGTATCGCGAAAATCGCGCGATACCACATACGCGTACGACTGGTTGAGCGCATCCTGCGGCCGATGCGTCGCACCCGGCTGGCGCAGAATACGCCCGAGCAACTGTTCCACCGCCTTGGCCGAGCGGATATCGGCCATGCTTACCAGAATATAGGCGAATGGGCAGTCCCAGCCTTCGGCCAGCGCCTGCTGGGTAATCACGTATTGCACCGGGCAGTGCGGATCGTTGATGCCGCGCGCATAGTCGGCGTCGATCTTTTCCAGATCACGCACATCGCCGGTGGCCACGGCAATCTGCTCGGCCGGAATATGCTGATTGTTGATCAACTCCGCGCGCACCGCATCGACGTCGAGCGTGTCCACGCCCCGGCGTCGGCGATCGGCCTGGATCAGCACGATCGGGCGCAGGTAATCCGCGCCCGCGCGCTCGGCCTGTTGTGCGATCGCGCCGAGCTGGTCGCGTTGGTCGATCGCGTAATGCAGACAACGCTGCCAGTCCGGTTCGCATTCGAGCACGATCGGCAGCTTGATCATCTCCTCGGCCTTCAACTCGGCCGCGGATACGCTGTGCAGGACGTTGCTCGGCGTCTTGTCGGTATCCGGCGTGGCGGTCAGTTCCATGATGCCGCTGGGGGCAAAACGCGCCAGGGTGTCGAAGGCCAGCTCCGTGCGGCTGTTGTGTGCCTCGTCCACGATCACGAACGGCCGATGCAGGCGCAGCACGTTGGTCAACGATTGCGGCACCACGCCGTGCTCATCGGCGTGCAGGCGCGTGCGCTGCTCGGCGGGCAGATGCTCGAAGTGCGCCATCAGCGCGCCGCTGGCATCATAAACCTTGCGCTTGTCCATATCCTCCACCTGAAACGCCTGGCGCGTACAGACGATGATCGTGGTGCTGGTCGCGAGCGTGGCAGGCGTCACGCTCTTGGCCTCGTCCAGATCCAGCACACTGACCGGCCCGGCCTCGCGCAGCGCGGCGTGATAGGGATGCTGCCGGTCGCGCAGGGCGCGCAGCGTCTGTTCGCGTATCGCGGTCGAAGGCACCAGCCACAAGATCACGCTGTGGTTCACGCGCAGCAGCCGCGTGTTGATCAGTGCCACACTCTTGGCCGCCAGCCAGGTCTTGCCGCCGCCGGTGGGCACGCGCAGGCAGAAATACGGTGCATCGGCCATGCCGTCGAGATGCTGATAGGCCACGCTGGCGTTGAACCGCTGCCAGACCACGTCGGTGAACGCCGCCGCCGGGCTGGGATACGCGTGGCAGGCCTCGAAATAAGCACTCACGCTATCGAGCACGTCGCGTTGGTAGGTTTTGGGCGTGAATGCCGTCACCTCAAACTCCGATCGCGTAGGGCGTTTGCTTGAACACGATGTTCGCCGCGGCCAGGCGCCGCTCGCCGATGCGACAGGCCGCGGCGTAGATGACTTTCGGGCCGTCGTGGGCCGGCAGTTCCGCCAGCAGCGCATGGGTCAGCACGTTGCCGCCACCGGCCGTGCGATCTTTCAGAATACCGTTGTAGAGCAGATAGATGGCGCGGTTATCCGCGTCCACGCCGATCAGCGGCGAATCCGCCTGGCCGGCAAAGCCGCTGCCGGTTTCCGAAAACCAGACGAATTCCGCGAGCTGGTCGAAGCGGACGTCGTCGCGCACAGCACCCGTGGCGTTGAACAACGGCGCATCGCTTAGGCGGCAGTACTGAAAGCTGCCGCCCAGGCCGGCGACTGGCGTGCCCTTGGCGTTGGTGTAGCCGCTTGCCACTCGACGTATGCGTTCCGCGGTCACGGTTCCGGCTATATTTTCATCCATCTCGACCAGGATGAACTTGCGGTTGCCGCCGTCTTCGGCGTTTTGTTTGAGTAAAGCATCGCCGGTAGTGCCTGAGCCGGCAAACGAATCGAGTACGAGGCACTCTTTGTCATAAATAAGGCTGATTAGATAACTGATCAGTTCAACCGGCTTGGGGTAAGAGAACGAGATGCCCAGGTGCGCTAGATCGGCAGATGCAGCCTGTGTGCTGCCGAAGTCCGTCAAGCTGCTGATGACATGACTCGGAGTTTCGCGCTTTTTTATAGACTCAATCGCGCCATTGCTAGTCAAAACGAACCGAGTAAGCTGGTTCTTGGTGTCTCGCACGGGCTGCATGCCTGCCGCGATGAAATTTTCCAGCAAGCGTTTTGAACTCCACCCACTGCGTACGGTGACTTCATTCGATAGCTTTCCATTGGAGACAGTTATCTTTTTATCGATATGAGGCCATGTTTGGTTTCGCTCCTGAATTTCTCCTTCATCGAAGTCAGCGGGAAAACCAAGCGGTAGGACCACATTGCTAATCGGGTTTTTCGGCCCATTTTTGACTATTGTATTTCGAATCTCGGGGCGGTTTAGCTTGCTCTGCTCGCCTGTGCTTGGGTCTACGACTGGCGGGTGCGGAAATATTTCGGGTTGGAGCGAATACATAAGAATGTATTCGTGTGAAATTTTTATCTTTGCCTGATTGTCGAAGTTGCCGGCGGTACGCCAGGAGAATGTAGCCATCCTTCGGTTTCGACCAAAAATTTCGTCCATGAGGGATCTGAGATGATGAATTTCGTCATCATCAATCGAGACGAAAATCGCGCCGTCGTCGCTCAAGAACTGTTTCAACAAAACCAGCCGCGGATACATCATGCACAGCCACTTGTCGTGGCGGGACAGGTCTTCGCCTTCCTTGCCGACGGTTTCGTGCAGCCACTGGCGGATTTCCGGGCTGTTGACGTTGTCGTTGTAGACCCAGCCTTCGTTGCCGGTGTTGTAGGGCGGGTCGATATAGATGCATTTCACCTGGCCGGCATAGCGCGGCAGCAGCGCCTTGAGGGCGTGCAGATTATCGCCCTGGACGATCAGGTTGCCCGAGTCATCGGGGGCATTCGGGTCGGTGTGCGACAGCTCGGGCACCGGCTCGAGCAGCCGGTAAGGCACGTCTTCATGGTGGCGGACGACGGCGTCCTTGCCGATCCAGTTGAGTGTGGGCATGCGCGTCGATCCTGGCGCGTGGATGGAATAACGGGAACTGGCGGCCTTGAAAAGGTCGGGCCAGCGAGCATGTCAGGAGGCGAAAAGCACGCGCACTTGGCGGTGTCCGACCAGCGACGACAAAAGGCCGTAGTTCTTACGGTCACGGCGGACCCTCCCCGCGACAATCGCCGGGTGTCGGCCCAGCTTGCCGGCCACGCGTCTCACCCACGCTTGGGTCACCTTGCCGGGCGTGGGTTCGGTGCGCCATATCGATTCGTCGATCAGTGCGTTGCCTGCAATTCGGTCGGCTTCAGTCTCGGCGGTATCGAGTTCGGCGGAAGAGCCCTCTAGCTCATCGAAGAACGCGGCGTTATTGGCGTCCAGATGCCAGCCGACGTGCACGACTTCATGCAATAGCGTGAACCAGAAGTTGTCGAGCCGATCATGCCGCAGGGTTAGGCCGATCACCGGGCCGTCCTCGGTCAGCAACGCGGCACCGTCGAGGTAAGTTTTGGGTAGATGTGGCTCGATGACAACGCGGATGCCTCGGTCTTCCAATAACTCCCGTGCGCGCTTCGGGCCGTCTTTGTCTACCGAATGCGCTGCCAGTTCATTGAGGAAGTCTTCATCTACGAGGCGCCGATCGAACGATCTAAAGGGCCGGTGGCTCGCCTCGCGCAGCACCTTGGTTTGCCATAGCGCAAACGGGGTGGGCGCGAGTGTCTTGTTGCTTCGATAGTGGGCGGAAGACCGGGCAAATGCGGTCGCGCCAATGGCTTGAGATTGCGTTTCGCCCAACAACTGCGACACCCAGCGTTTGGCGTCTTTCTTGAACTCGCGAAAGCTGTCGGGTGCATCTGGAAAATACCGGCGTTCGTGCAACTGCTTGAGGGGCAGCCGCTCGGCTGTTGTATCCGTACTCGTTGCTGCATCCGGCGCGTCGGCGATCAACACATCGGCCGGGATGCCAAGCCCGTCACGCAGGCGTCGAATCATCGCCAGGCTGAGTGCACGCTTGCCGTTGAGCACTTCCGACACCTTGCTGGTCGAGCCGATATAGGGCGCGAGGTCTTTTTGCGCCATATCGAGCTGGTCCATACGAAAACGAATCGCATCGATAGGCGATGGCAGTTCGACCGGGAACTGCTCGCTTTCATACTTTTCGATGAGCACAGCCCATACCTCGGCCTCGTCGGCCGCGCGTGTTCCGGGTTCCGGGTCAGTTTCCAGACACTCCAACAGCCGCGCCATTGCATGCGCGTGATCGGCCGGGGTGCGAACGGGTTGGATGTCCATCTGATTCACCGCTTGAGTTGCCACTTGTCGTATTCAGCGTGTGTGCCCACGCGCTCGACGATGACTTGCCCCATCTTGAAATACACGAGTACCACGAGCCTGAACGCATTGCCCTTGATATCGAATACGACGCGCTTGTTTCCCAGCCAATCGGCACGCGGATAATCGGCCTTTATATCGGCCCACTGTGCCCATGTCGCTTGCGTCGCTTCAGCGAGCCACGCGTTCAGCGGTTTGCGGGATTGCGGATGTTTTTGCTTGAACGCTTCAAGCTTGTCTCGCCCGAGTATCCGCATTATAAAGCACAGTTCCCAAAATGGGAATTGTAAACGATTTCGTTGGCCCTAGCGTCGCTTCTTTGTCAGCCGCCATCCGCGGCGACACCGTCGCGCCCGGTATGGGGTACGTCGGTGGGTTCCAGATCGTCCAGCGCGTCGGCCAGGAACTGCAGCATGTGCTGCATGCTGGGCACGGAGCGTCGGCAGGCGATCAGGCCGAACTCGAGAGAGTCCTGATAGCTGACCATGCTGATGTTGAGGGCCTGGCCGTCGAGCACGATGGAAACCGGATACATGCCTTCGAGCGTCGCATCGCCGTAGTAGAGCGTCTCGCTCGGCCCGGGGACGTTGGAGATCACCACGTTGAACGACTGATGCTTCGGGGCGATGCCGGTGAGCAGGTTCACGCCCGCCGGCGTACCGAGCGCGGCGGTGAAGCCCAGGATCTGTTCGCTGGTCATGGCCTTGTAGCGGCGCTTCCAGTGATCCACCGACTGCCGGATGGTGGCCAGGCGTTCGATCGGGTCGGCGAAGTCGGTGGCGAGGCTGGCGAAGATCATGGCCACGTTGTTGCCGGTGCCGCTGTCGGCCGTATGCAAGGACACCGGCAGCATGGCGATCAGCGGCTCCTTGGGCAGCGCGTCCTGTTCGATCAGATACTCGCGCAGCGCGCTCGCGCACATGGCGAGCACGATATCGTTGACCGTGGCGTCGTAGTGTTTGGCCAGCCGCTTGATCCGGCTCAGCGAATACGACTGCGCCGCGAAGCGTCGCGAGCCGCTGATGCGCCGGTTGAGCATGCAGGCCGGCGCCTGCTTGAAGGCCGTGAAACCGGGTTCGTGGCGCGCGTCCTGCCAGGCCTGCAGCACCTCGTGGCCCACCCGCGGCAGCGCCGCCACCTGACGACCGGTGGCGCCGATCGCCTTCAGCGCCGATCGCCAGGGCGGCGCTCGTCGCGCGGCAGGCGTATCACCGCCGTCGGAGGACAACGCCCAGGGTACGAGCATGCCGCCCGGGCTCGGCTGGTTGTTCAGCGAGCGGCGCATCACGCGCATGGCGCTGATGCCGTCCATGATCGAGTGATGAAACTTGGTGTAGACCGCGAAGCGATTCCCGGTCACGCCCTCGATGATGTAGGTCTCCCACATGGGCCGCGACCGATCGAGCAACGCGCCGTGGAGCATGGAAACCAGCGCGAGCAGATCACGGATGGCGCCCGGCTGCGGCAGGGCCAGATGGCGTACGTGGTATTCCAGATCGAAGCTGTCGTCGTCGACCCAGAAGGGCTGGCCGAAGCGATACTTCAGGCGCCGGTCGAACGGCGGCTGCACGTCGGAGAAGCCGCGTGCGGTCGCCACCAGTTCGCGCACATAGTCCGGGCCGGCGTTCTCCGGCAGCGAAAACAGCTGCAGCCCGCCGACATGCATGGGCTGGTTGCGGCGCTCGAGGCGCAGAAAGATCTGGTCGACGGGATTGAGCAGCCGCATGACATCTCCTGATGGAATCGTGCGAGCGTAGCGCCTGCACCACGGTTGCGCATAGCCCGCAGGGTTATCGCGCTTGTGGCCTGCGTTTTACGACAGATCGATGGCGTGGGCTTTCAGGTCCGCCAGGTCGATGATCTCCAGTGCGGCCTCATGGGTGGCGGTCAGGGCGACGCGCGGCGCAACCCCGGCTTCCTGTGCTTCGGCCCAGCGCGCGGCGCACAGGCACCAGCGGTCGCCGGCCTTAAGGCCCGGAAACTCGAATTCGGGGTGTGGCGTCGACAGATCGTTGCCGCGTCGGGCGGAGAATTCGAGAAAGTCATCGGTGACCACCGCACAGACCACGTGGCGGCCGATGTCGGCCTGGCCGGTACGGCAGAAACCGTCTCGGTAGAAGCCGGTGACGGGTGCGTCGCAGCAGCCGGCGAGCGGCTCGCCGAGAACGTTACGGGTCTGGGTATCGGTCATTTCTCGCGCATCTCCCGCTGGCGCATGGGCATGGTATCGATCTCGCCGAAAAACGCATCGACGTCGAGTTCGTCGGTCTGGCGCGACTTCACGCCGCCGTCCTTGCCGACGAGTACGGCCTCGAACCCGTCGGCCTCGTGCAGCGCGGTCAGCGAGGCACGGTCGATGGATGTGGACAGGTTCGATTGCGTGCCGTCCGGCGTGATCACGAACCAGGCGATATCGCGCTCGGCGATGCCGGCAGTGTGCTCGAGGGTGTCGGCGGCGTCCTGACCGGCGGACGCGGTCGCGGTGAAGACCGCGATCACGCGGTAATCCCATTGCAGGCTGTCGAGTGTCGCCGCACCGGCCGTGCCGGTACCGGCCAGCGCGCAGAACACGCTGGCGAGCAGAAATCTACGCATGGTGGGCCTCGCGGATGTGAATGGGTTCGCGCCGCGCCGAGCGGCTGCCCGCGACCGGCGCGTTGTCGCGGCCGTAGTAGGTGGTCACCACGGAGAGCTTGTGTTCCTCGGTGGTGTTCGCGCCGGCGGCGTGCAGCAGGCCGGCATCGAAGAACAGCACGTCGCCGGGCGCGAGCGCGGCCTCGATCGCGGTTTCGATCAGCCGCGTGGTGTCGTCGCGGTCTTCTCGCAGGAACTGGTCCGCGTCCATCTGATCGGCGTCGAAGGACATGCGGTGGGTGCCGGGCAGAACGCGCATACAGCCATTGGCGGGTGTTTCATCGCCAAGCGCGAGCCAGGCGTTGACCAGGCGCGGCGTCTCGAAGGACCAGTAGCGCAGGTCCTTGTGCCAGGCGGTGGCGGTGGAATAGCGCGGCGACTTGGTCATCACGCAGTTGTGGTGATTGCGGGACAGCCAGACATCGTCGCTGTCCAGCAGCTGGGCAACGATCGCGCTCAGGCGCGCATCGGCGGCCCACTCGGCAAACAGCGGGTCGCGGTCGTAGGCCTGCAGCAGCCGCCGCGGGGTATCGCCGCCTTCGGCATCGCGACTGGCGGGCGCGCCGGGATAAGCCACGTCGGCTTCGTATTCGATGGGTGCGACGTGGGCGCTGGCCTGTTCGAGGGCGGCGGTGCGCATGGCACCGAGGCGCTCGGCGCTGGCGAGCTGTCGCATGATCAGGAACCCGTCGACCTTGAACAGTTCGCGCTGGGCCGGCGTGAGCGTGGGCTGCACGGGCGTTTCGATCGTCGCACTCATGGTCATGATTGTAGACTTGCGGGCTACTCCAAGCCTACGCAAGGACAACCCATGAAGTTGCCGGATATCCGCTCGATCTACGCGCTGCCGGGCGGCAAGCGCCTGCTGTCGCGCGGGATCGGCTGGGCGGCGCCGTATTCGGGCAGTATCGGCGCGAAGGTGGAAGCGCTAGCCGACGGCCATGCTCGCCTGCGCATGCCGGATCGGCGCGGCAACCGCAACCACCTCAACAGCATCCATGCCTGTGCGCTGGCGACCCTGGCGGAGACCACCGCGGGGTTGTCGGTGCTCTACAGCCTGCCGGCGGGCATGCGCGGTATCGCCGTGCATCTGGGTACCGACTATCACGCCAAGGCCCGCGGGCCGATCACGGCCACCGCGCGCTGGTCGGTGCCGGGCGACGGCGAGACGGTCGAGCGCGATATCGAGGTGCTCATGCACGATCGCCACGACGTGCTCGTTGCCGCGTCCGTCGTGCGCTATCGCCTCGGCCCGCGCGGCTGAACGCGCCGCTCATCCGCGGCGCGCCGTGTGTCGTAAAGTGCAGCAAGGCCCATCTGCGGTGTTATGAACATGAAGCGACGTTATTTCCTGGGTGCGATCGGCTCGGCTGCGGTCGGCGCGACCGTGCTGGGCCGGGCGCTGGCCGATTCCTCCGACGATCCGACAGGGGCAAGCACGGGCAAGGCGCCCGCTGGCGTGGAGATGGACACCGTGGAAAAAACCGAAGCCGAATGGCGTGAACAGCTTTCGCCGGAAGCGTTCAAGGTGCTGCGCAAGGAGGGCACCGAAGCGCCCGGTTCGAGCGAGCTCAACAACGTGAAGGCTGCCGGCGAGTACGTCTGTGCCGGCTGCGATCTGCCGCTATTCAAGAGCGACTGGAAATTCGAGTCGGGCACCGGCTGGCCGAGTTTCTACAATTTCATCGAGGGCCATCTCGGCTTCAAGACGGACTACAAGCTGCTCATGCCGCGCAAGGAATATCACTGCGCGCGCTGCGGCGGCCATCAGGGCCATGTCTTCAATGACGGCCCCAAGCCCACCGGCAAGCGCTACTGCAACAATGGCGTCGCGCTCAGATTCGTGCCCGCCGAGCAGGGCTCGACCGGCTAGACGCGGCCGGCGCTAAAAAAAGCCCCGGTCCGGCCGGGGCTTTTTCGTGTCGGCTTCGAGCGCGTAGCTACTGCGCAGCGCTGGTACCGGCCGAATGCAGAAGGTCCTGATGGACGTTCTCGGCATTGGGTTCGACACGCTTCCAGGTCTGTGATTTGCCGATCAGGCTGATGCCCATGTAGCCGCGGACATCGAGCGCGTCCGGCGCGGTCTGGGTCGCCTTCGCCTTGTAGGTCTTGCCGTTGTCGGGCGAGTAGATATTGCCGCCCTCGAACTTGCCGTCGCCCACGTACTCGAGATCCTTGAGCACGGTCACGCCGAGCAGGCGACGCCCCTGCAGGGATTCGTCCGGGTTGTTCTTGTCGTAGCGGGCTTCGCCACTCCTGGAGCCCACGATGGTGCCCTTGTAAGTACCGCCGTCTTCGTAGACTTCCACATAGCCGCCGCTGGCTGTTTCCCAGACACCTTCGGCATCGGATGCCTGCATTTCCGCGGCCATCACGGAGCTCGCGGTGAACATCACGGCGCCCGCCAGAAGAGCGTGTTTGAACATGGTTTTCCTCCTCAATGAAAACTCAACATAGCATGCCGTACGAAACCGTACGGCAGATGAACGTACGCCGAACCGCAGGCGCCGAAAGGCGATGATTACGGCGATGCTAGACTGCGCGCACATTTCGATCGCGCCGTTATCTCGGCACGTGATCCCGCAGGAAAGCCCATGTCCGGCGAAGCGCTGATAGCCGTGTTCATCGATTTCGAGAACCTTGCCCTCGGGGTCAAGGATCTGCCCGGCGGCGAGTTCGACATGGGGCTTATCCACAAGCGCGTGCTCGAGAAGGGCCGGCTGGTGTTCAAGCGCGCCTATTGCGACTGGAGCGCCTATCGCAACCAGATGAAATCGTTCCACGCGATGGGCATCGAGATGATCGATATCCCGCAGACGCGCATCTCGGGCAAGAACAGCGCGGATATCCGCATGGTCGTCGACGCGCTGGACCTGTGCTACGCCAAGGACCATATCGATACCTTCGTGCTGGTTTCGGGCGATTCCGACTTTTCGCCGCTGGTCTCGAAGCTCAAGGAGAACAACAAGCGCGTGATCGGCTGTGGCGTGAAGTCGTCGACCTCGGACCTGCTGGTCGCCAACTGCGACGAGTTCATCTACTACGACGACCTGGTGCGCAAATCCGGCCGGGCGCGCAAGCGCAAGGCGGAGTCCGGTCAGAAGCCGGACAAGGGCGCCGAGGCGCGCGACAAGCTGCTGGAGATCGTGTCCTCGCTGGAATCGGACTACGACCCGGTCTGGGGGTCGTTGGTCAAGCAGACGATCAAGCGCGTGTATCCCGGTTTCAACGAGAGCTATTCCGGGTTCAAAAGCTTCACCGACCTGCTCAAGTCGGCCGAGCAGCACGGCCAGATCACGCTGGAATACGACGCCGAGCGCGGCAATTACAAGGTGGCCGTGGCCTAGCGCGGGCTAGAGCGGCTGCTTCGCGGCGCGCATGAAAAAGCCCGACGCCGGTTTCGACGTCGGGCTTTTCGTTAGCGGGTTCGTTCGAAAGCCGATGCGGCTTGCTTACATGTTGTCCTCGCCGCTTTCCATGCTCGAGCCCGCACCGCTGTCGGATGCCGTGCTCGAACCGCTGCTGGCGTTGGACGTGCCCGCGTTCGAGGCGCTGTCGCCGGCCTGCGGTTCGGCGATGCCGACCACGCCGCAGGCTTGACGCGAACCGGCGGCGCCGATCGGCGGCTGGCTCGGGTCGTTCGGCTTGGCGTGGATGATCACGCCGCGCCCGATGATCGCCTTGGCGCCGGTCAGCGACGCGCCGTCGAGCATGCCCTCATGCGTGGCGCTGCCGTCTTCGCCTGCTTCCAGATCGCCGAGGTCGCCGGTGATGTGGTCGATGTCCTCGGGCGGATTCTTGGAGCTGCCCTTCAGGTTGAAGTGCGTGCCGGCCGATTTGCCGTCGCCGGATGAGCAGTCGCCATAGAGATGAAGATGATAGCCGTGCTTGCCGGGCTCGAGGCCTTCGGCTTCGGTCGTATAAGCCAGGCCGCCGTCCTTGGGCGTGAAGCGGATGGTGGCCGACACGCCATCGTTGCCGTCGGTCCCGTGGAGTACGGCGACCGCGGCCTTCGGCATGTCTTCGCTCGAAGCGCTGCCCATGGCGCTGCCGCTCGTGGCCGCGCTGCCATCCTGTGCATCGGCGGCCATGCTGTCCTGGGCGTCACCTGTGGCCTCGCCGCTCATCTGCGTGTCGGTGCCGCCGTCCATCGCGTTGCTGTTTTCGCTTGCCGTGTTGGTTTCGGGGGCGCTGCCCTCGTTGGCTGCGGCGTTGTCGGGTTCGTCGCTATTGCCGCATGCCGCGAGGCTCATGGCCAGCAGCATGGCAGCGGAGATGGAGACTACGGATTTCATCGTTTGCCTTCCTTTCTTTTTTGAAAACATGCGCGTAGGGCTGTGCTAGCCGCGTCGCGCGACAATGCGGTCGACGATCGCCGCGGCATTGGTGTCGTCGGCGAAAAGCTCGCCGTAGTGGACCTGCATCCACGGGCCGAGATCGGTGCTTTCGCCGTCGCCAGGCAGGCTGGCGAGCGCGTCGATATGCTCGCCGCCACCGGTGGCGGCTTCACGGCTGAGCGGATCGCGCTGGGAGTCGACAAAGGCGACCGCCTGTCGATGACGCGGCGTGTTCGGCTCGGTGACCGAGGCATCGGTCGATGCCCGGCTGGACGCCAGCAGGCCGTCAGCGGCCGTATGGGCCGCTTCCGCGGCGGTATTCGTCGTACTCGTGATGGCCGAGCAACCGCCCAGCAACAACGCGAGCGTGGCCGCCGCCGCGGCCATGTACAGGCCTTGCGGCCTGAATGGCGAATGGCTGATCACGATAACCCTGATGACTGTCGTATTTGATGACACGCTAGCGTCTGCGTCGTGTCAGCACAATACGTGTCTTTCGCCAGTCGCGGTGCAGCAAAACGCTTTCGATCGTCGCGGCACGCGGTTTAATCTGGCATTCAGCATGGCATCGCCAATTTAGGATCCTTTGGACGTGTCCACCCACTCAAGCCCAAACGCCGAGGAGCCCGTGTGACGCGAGAGGTTTTTCGTACCCCCGAAGAGCGTTTTGCCCGCCTGCCGGGGTTTGCCTACGCCCCGCACTATGTCGAGGTGGATGGGCTGCGGATGCACTATGTCGATGTCGGCCCGCGCAACGGTCCCGCCGTGGTGCTCATGCACGGCGAGCCGACATGGGCCTATCTCTACCGGCACATGATCGAGCCGTTGGCGGCAGCCGGTTATCGCGTGCTCGCCCCCGACCTGATCGGCTGCGGGCGTTCCGACAAGCCGGGTGCGATAGCCGATTACAGCTATGCGAAGCACGTGGCGTGGACCTGGGCCTGGTTCGAGCAGCTCGAACTGGCCGGCGTCACGCTGTTCTGTCAGGACTGGGGGTCGCTTATCGGCCTGCGACTGGTGGCCGAGCATTCGGACACCTTCGCCCGCGTGTTCGTGGGCAACGGTTTTCTGCCGACCGGCGATCAGCGCATGCCCCGGGTGTTCTCTCTCTGGCGCGGTTTCGCGCTGCGCAGCCCGGTGTTTCCCGTGGGCGCGATCCTGCAGGCCGGCAGCAAGCGCTGGCTGTCACGCGACGAACGTGCCGCCTATATCGCGCCGTTTCCCGACAAGCGCTATATGGCCGGCATTCGCGCTTTCCCCGCGCTTGTGCCGATCGCCCCGGACGACCCGGCCACCCCGGACAACCGCGCGGCCTGGGCGTCGCTGGAGAAATTCTCGCGCCCGTTTCACACCTGCTTCGCCGACGGCGACCCGATCACCCGGGGCGCGGACAAAGCCCTGCGCCGGCGTGTGCCCGGCGCGGCCGAGGCCGAGCACACCACCATTCGCGGGGCACGGCATTTTTTGCAGGAGGATCAGGGGGCGGCGATCGCGCAATTCATGCTGGCGCAGATGGCGCCTGCACGCTGAGCCGGGGTGCGCGCCGCGCGGCGCGGATCAGCCCCCGATCAGCGGATTTCCTTGTAGAGTGCCTTGTATTGTGCGGCCGCCCGGCTACGCGGCGCATACACGCGGATCGGCGCGCGATGGGCACCCATCTGTTCCACGTGCGTGCTGTAGTCGATGAACGTCTTGGGTGCCTTTTTCATCGTCTCCGGCGGCGACTCGATCATCTCGCGGTGCATCTTGCGCCGCCGATCGGCCATGGAGAAGAAGGGCGTGACGCGCGTCTTGCCGACTTTCTTGTCCTCCACGTGTTCGAGTACCTCGTCGAGCGCGCGCAACGACAGCGGTGTAGGCACCGTCGGCACCAGCACCCGATCGGCCGCACGCAGCACCGATGTCGCCAGCGCGCCAATACCGGGGGGACAATCGAGCACCAGCAGCGAATAACTCTCCGAGAACGGTTCGATCAGGCTCTCGAGCACCTTGCGTGGCTGCTTCGCGGCGTGAATCTGTGCGTCCCAGTCGCGATAGCCGCGATCGCCGGGCAATACCGACAGCCGATCGTGCTCGGTCGCCTGCACGTGGCGCCCCAGGGCTTCCTTGCCGGCGACCACCCGCTTGGCCGAAATCTCCGGCGCCGCATCCACGCCGAGATACCAGCTGGCCGCGCCCTGCGGATCCAGATCCCACAGCAGTACATGCTTGCCGGACGCCGCCGCTTCGTAGGCGAGATTGACCGCGGCTGCGGTCTTGCCGACGCCGCCCTTCAGGCTGTAGATCGCGAGTGTCTTCATGGCCGGAATCTTAAGCAGAAAATACGCTGCGCATCTATCGTGCAAAGGCGACGCGCGCGCATCGATTGACTACCGCGGCGCAACGGTTAGGCTGCCGCCCAATGCGAATTGCCCTGATTGCCGATACTCACGGCGCGCTCGATGCGCGTATCGCCGAGGCTGTGAAAGGCGTCGATGTGCTGGTCCATGCCGGCGATGTCGGCGACGGCGTGGTCGCCGCGATGGCGTCGCTGTCCGAGCGGCTGGTGATCGTCCACGGCAACAACGACCCCGAGGGTTCGGGCTGGCCCGAGCGCGAAACCCTCGACCTGCTGGGCGGCGAACTGGTCGTGGTCCATGGTCATCAGTGGCCGGCCAGGACGCGTCATCGCAAGCTGCGCGAGCAGTTTCCCCAAGCGCGGGCTATTGTCTGCGGCCACAGCCATCGCCGCGTCGTCGATCGGGAGACCGACCCGTGGGTACTTAATCCCGGCGCCGCCGGGCGCACGCGTGCCTATGGCGGGCCGGGGTGGATCGAGTTGACTGTCGGCACGCGCGACTGGCAAGTGCGCGCCAGCGACCTCGAGCCGCTTAAACCGAAACGGCGGTGATCGACCGCCTGGTGCTGTTCTCGAGTCGCCGAAAGGCGGCCGATGGGCCGCCTTTTCATTTTTCGCGCCTATTCGGCTTCGAATCAGAACGCCGCGCCCTGGGATTTGTCACGGCGCCGTCCGCCCCTTATCAGGCCGGACGTCCCGGTGTGATCGGTCAGAAACGGGCTGTAACCGCGTTCGCCCCATCAACGGGATTCGAGTGATCCAGCAGCGTATGGGCGAGCTCCGTCACCCGGTCGGTGTTGGCGGCATTGATTTCGAGCGCGGCCAGCAGGTTCGAGAAGGATTCGTCGTCGGTGGGCCGAGACGTGGCCGCAGCGGAGCGCAGCTCGCCGTAGGTGACCACCACGAATCGCTCGAGCGACTGATTCTTGTCCAGAATGCCGGCACTGCCCACCGGCGGCAGGGTGACGAAATACTGGTCGGGGCTGTACTCGTAGATGGCACCGGAGGCGAAGTCCGTGGTCGAGCCGAACAGGCCGCCGATGATGATATTGCCGAAGAACCAGGGATCCGTTTTCGTGGCCAGCGATTTGGAAACGGTCCGATAGCCTTCCATTTCGAAGGAAACGGTCTGGTCGTTCTTCTTGTCGAGCCGCGCGCTGACCGGCGTCTGGCCGATCACTTTTCCGGCCACGCGAACCGTCGCGCCCTCCGGCTCCGAGTCGAACGACACGTTCTGGTTGGTGCCGCTGGCGATCGTGGCACAGCCGGTGGAAAAACCGGCGGCAATCAACAGTACGGCCGCGACCGGCGCAGCCTTGCCTACCTCAAACTTCATACAGTCCCCCAGTGAAGCGTTTGTTTTTATTGGCGGGTCGAGCCTAGCGAGTTGGCAAGCCGAGTACGAGGCCGCCAATGGTCGCATTGCGGCCGTCATCCGAAATTTGCTGGCGGTGCGAGCTGCTACCTGCTCGCACCGTATGTCCGCCCCGTCTTGGTTTGGCAGGTTGGTCTCAATACACCTGATCGCCGCGAACCGGGGCCGCTGCGCGTTCGGCGGGGCCGGCCGCGCCGGCGGCGTGGTCGCGGCCGAGCGCATCGAGCACGAAGGCGTAGATCAGCGCGGTTTCCTCGAGG
>MDSW01154961.1_pt1 | contig 17331 bp, 14 predicted proteins | sample 811171 | NCBI WGS metagenome assembly MDSW01 (sample SAMN05326641, study PRJNA326480) | marine metagenome | isolation source: seawater | place: Atlantic Ocean: North West | collected 2012
CTTTTAATTGATCCTAAAAAGAAAGTTAGAAAAAATTGGTTAGAAAAATTTGCTTTAGACGTTAAAAAGTTAGTAAAGCAAAAAAAAAATGTGATAGTAGTGAGTTCTGGTGCAATTGCACTAGGTTGTGAAAAATTAAAAATTAACAAAAAGAGTATAAAGCTTGATAAGAGCCAAGCAGTTGCATCTATAGGTCAAATTGAATTAATGAACCTTTATAAAAATGTTTTTACAAAATATAAAATAAACTTATCGCAAATTTTAATAACTCTGGAAGATACAGAACAAAGACGTAGAGCTATAAACGCAAAAAGAACATTTGAAAATTTATTTAACCTTGGATATGTGCCGATTGTTAATGAAAATGACAGTATTGCTACTTCTGAAATTAAGTATGGAGATAATGACAGATTGGCGTCAAGAATTGCTCAAATATCTAGTGCTGACTGTTTAATTTTACTCTCTGATGTTGACGGTTTATACTCTGCAAATCCTAAAATTAACAAAAATGCTAGTTTGATTAATGAAATAGTAAATATTGACACAAATATTGAGAGAATTGCTACCAGAAGTGTTGGAGAACATGGAACTGGTGGAATGATAACTAAAATTGAGGCAGCTAAAATCTGTCAAAATTCTGGTTGTAAAATGGTAATTGCAAATGGTCTGATGAATAGACCCATATTAAATATTGATAAAACCAATAGAGGTACGTGGTTTCTGCCAAAAGTTTCAAAATTACATGCTAGAAAGAAATGGATTGTAAGTTCTATTTCTCCAAAAGGAAACTTAATCATTGATGATGGCGCAGTTGAAGCATTAAAAAAAGGCAAAAGTCTTCTAGCCACCGGAATTAGAAGAGTAAATGGAAAATTTTTTAAAGGAGATCATATTAGAGTTTTGGATAAACATAACAAAGAATATGCAAGAGGTTTAAGTTCATTTAGCTCAGATGAAATTAAAAAAATCCAGGGTCAACATTCTAATAAAATTAAGGAACTTTTAGGTTATGTATCTAAATCTGAAGTAATACATAAAGATGACATGGTTGAGGTTTAAGTGAAAAGAATACTTACCAAGATTGGAATGAATGCTAAACATGCCTCTCATCAAATGATTTCTGAGTATAAAAAAAACAAGGTTCTTTTAAAATTTGCTGATCTTGTGGAAAATAATAAAAAAAAAATATTAATAAACAATAAAAGAGATATTTCAAGAGCAAGAAAGAAAAAGCTTAAAGAAAATATGATTAAAAGATTAGAGCTAGATGAAAAAAAAATTGAAGCTATTACATCAAGTATCAAACAGATATCTAGGCTTAAAGACCCCGTTAATAAAACCCTAGATATATTAAAAAGACCTAACGGATTAAAAATAAAAAAAGTCACTGTACCTATTGGTGTTATCGGTGTGATCTATGAAAGCAGACCCAATGTAACTGCGGATGTATCTTGCTTATGTTTTAAATCTAGTAACTGTGTCATACTAAGAGGAGGTTCAGAGGCATATTTTAGTAACAAATTTATTTCTGAACTTTTTAGAAAAGCATTAAAATTTTATAATATTAATGAAAATTATGTGCAATTTATTAAAAACAAAAATAGAAAATTTGTACAAATGATGCTTTCAAGTATGAAAGAGTTTATTGATATAATTATACCTAGAGGTGGAAAAAGTCTCGTGAAAACAGTTCAAAAATTTTCGTCTGTGCCAGTTTTAGGTCATTTAGAGGGGATTTGTCATACATATGTAGATAAATATGCAAATTTAAAAATGGCACAGAATGTTGTCTTAAATGCAAAAATGAGAAATACTAGTATTTGCGGGGCAACAGAAACTTTATTAATTCACGAAGACGTTGTTAAAAAATTTGGCAATCCAATACTAAAAAAGCTACAGGAACATAATTGTATAATTTATGGCGATAAACAAATTAGCAAAACTTTTAAAGGTAAAATTAAAAACATAAAAAATAATAATTGGTCTAAAGAATACTTAACTGCGAAAATTTCGGTAAAGGTTGTAAGAAACATCAATGAAGCAATTGAACACATAAATAAATATGGAACTATGCACACAGATGCTATTATTACAAAAAACAAAAAAAATGCTGAATATTTTATAAAAAAAGTAAAAAGCTCAATTGCTATCCATAATTCATCAACACAGTTTGCAGATGGAGGTGAATTTGGATTTGGTGGAGAAGTCGGAATTTCAACTAATAAATTACCACCTAGGGGTCCTGTTGGTTTAAATCAATTGGTAAGTTATAAATATGAGATTTATGGAAATGGACAAATAAGAAAATAATTTGAGAAAACAGAAAAAAATAAAAGTAGGTGTATTAGGTGGGTCTTTTGACCCTCCCCACTTCGGTCATTTAAAAATATCAATTGAAGCTAAGAAAAGTCACAAATTAAGTAAAATTTTTTGGACAATAACCAAAAAAAATCCATTTAAAAAAGAATGTATAAATACTTTAAAAAAAAGAATTTTTTTATCAAAAAAAATATCCTCAAAAAAAAAATATATAAAAATTCGTTTTTTTGAAAAAGAAACAAAATCTAATAGGACAATTAATTTACTGAATTATTTACAGAGAAGGTTTACTAGATATGAGTTATATCTAATCATTGGAGCAGATAACTTGGTCAATTTCCATAAATGGTATAAATGGAGAGAAATACCAAAAATAGCTAAAGTGTTAGTTTTTGATAGAAGTGGATATAAATTTAAGGCGCTAAATTCAGTGGCTTACAAGAAAATGGGTAATAAAACTTTCGATTTCATTCATTTTAGAAAAGTTAATATTTCATCTTCAAAAATAAGAAATTTTTGATAGAGTAAATTAAGTAGTTTAGGAATATTTTGAAATTAAAAGAAAAAATAATAAAAACTTTAGATAATAACAAAGCATCAAATATCGTAACAATTGATTTGGAAGGAAAATCTTCTTTTGCGGACTTTATGATAATTGCAAGTGGCACTTCAACTAGACATATTCAATCTTTGTCTGAAAAAGTCTTAGACGAGTTTAAGAAAGAAGGGATTATTGAGTCAAGAATTGAGGGAAGGGACAGTAATGATTGGAAACTTGTAGATGGTATAGATTTAATAGTGCATATATTTAATCCCGATAAGAGAAAATTTTATGAATTAGAAAAAATGTGGTCTGAATTAATTCCTAAAGAGAAAGTAATCATATGATAAGATTTAAATCATTATTTTTAGTTTTTTTTTTTCTAATATTTAATACTTTGATTACTAAGTCATTTTCAAATGACAACATTTATAAGAAAATTGACCTGTTTAGTGAAGTGTTAGATAAGATAAACAAACAATATGTTGATGTCGTTGATCAAAGTGATGTAATGGACTCTGCAATAAATGGAGTTTTGCAATCATTAGATCCTTACTCGGCTTACATGTCGCCGGAAATGTTTGAAAATATGGCAACTGAAACTAGTGGGGAGTTTGGAGGGCTTGGTATTGAGGTAGGCATGGAGGCTGGAGTCGTAAAAGTTATTTCTCCTATAGATAATTCTCCAGCATATAGAGTCGGCGTAAAAGCAGGAGATTATATTGTAAAGATTAACAATATACAGGTACAGGGTAAATCTCTGGCAGAGGCTGTTGAATTAATGAGAGGGCCAGTTGGTTCTGATATAGAAATAACTGTAAGACGACGAGGAGAAAGGAAAGCTTTATCATTTACTATAACAAGAGAAATTATACAAGTTGCATCTGTAAAATCTGAGATCAAAGATAAAAATGTTGGTTATATAAGATTAACGTCATTTAATGAAAATAGTTCTAAACAAATAGAGGAAAAAATTAAAGAATTTAAAAAAAATAAAAATATTCAACATTATATTTTAGATCTGAGAAATAACCCCGGCGGATTATTATCTCAAGCAATTAAAATATCTGATTTTTTCTTAGAAAACGGGGAAATAGTCTCAACAAAAAGTAGAAAAGAAACAGAAAATAGAAAGTGGTTTGCAAAGAAAGGTGATATTCTAAATGGTGATACTATTTTAGTTCTTATTAATTATGGGTCAGCGTCTGCATCAGAAATAGTTGCAGGGGCATTAAAAGACCATAAAAGAGCTATTTTAATTGGAGATAGAACGTATGGAAAAGGATCTGTGCAATCAATAATTCCACTAAACAACAAAGGTGCAATTAGATTAACTGTTTCAAAATATTATTTACCTTCAGGCGACTCAATTTCTGAGGTTGGTGTTATTCCTGATTTCGAAATAGCTGAGGAAACTGATTTGTTTAGAATAAATACAAATACAGATAATCAACTTGATTTTGCATTAAAACTTCTCAATGGTTAAAAATGCTAAAAAAATACAAAAATTTACCCCTTAGAACTGGCGTTGGTATCATAATTTTAAATAAGCAAAATAAAGTTTTTGTAGCTAAAAGGATTGATAATCCCAAAAATTTTTGGCAAATGCCTCAGGGAGGCGTAGATGATGGTGAGGATTTTTATCAAGCAGCACTTAGGGAGTTGAAGGAAGAAACAAGCATAACAAACGTAAGTTTACTAAAAGAGATTGAGGGTACAACCACTTATGAATTACCTGACTATTTATTGGGTATAATTTGGAAAGGACGTTTTAGAGGCCAGCAACAAAAATGGTATATAATGAGGTTTAACGGAGATGACAGTGAAATAAATATTAAAACAAAAAAACCTGAATTTTTTGAGTGGAGGTGGGAACTTAATGAAAATCTTACGCAAGTAGTAGTTCCTTTTAAATTGGATGTATACAAGATACTTCAGAGGGAAATTCAAAAAATAATTGCTAATTAATAGATATATTTTTTAATGTTTCAATTTTTTGCTCTATGATGAACTTTTTTTGATCATCAATATCATTTTTTTGTAGCTGTCCCTCTGCATCTTTAATACCTCTATCTATTAAAGATTTATCTATATCTTTAATATTTAAGATTGAACTTGTTAAAATTGAAAGATGATTATCCTTAAACTCAACTATTCCATCTTCAACATAAAATTTTTCTTCAACATTATTAGATAAAACTTTAATAATTCCAGGTTTTAGAAATGAAATTATAGATATATGATCTTTGAGTATTCCCATATCTCCCTCGAATGCGGGTATAATGACTTCATTTACATTTTCGCTTGAAAAAAATGATTTTTCTGGATTTATGATTTCTAGTTTAAACTCTTCACTCATTAAGCCGCTGCTTCTTTTGCCATTTTCTCTGCTTTTTCAACTGCTTCTTCAATAGTACCAACCATATAAAATGCAGCCTCTGGCAGATGATCATATTCACCTTTACAAATTGCGTCAAAACCCTTTATCGTAGACTCAAGGTCAACTAGTTTTCCAGGTGATCCAGTGAATACCTCTGCAACAAAAAAAGGTTGTGAGAGAAATCTTTGTATTTTTCTAGCTCTAGCGACTGTTAACTTGTCTTCCTCAGATAACTCATCCATTCCTAAAATTGCAATTATATCCTGTAGTGATTTATAAGTCTGTAAAATCTTCTGAACCTCTCTTGCTACTCTGTAATGCTCATCTCCAACTACCCGTGGATCTAATATTCTAGATGTCGAATCCAACGGGTCTACTGCTGGGTAAATACCTAGCTCAGCAATTTGTCTTGATAAAACTGTTGTTGCATCCAAATGAGAAAATGATGTTGCAGGGGCTGGGTCAGTTAGATCATCTGCAGGAACATATATTGCCTGTACTGATGTAATCGATCCTTTATTTGTAGTTGTTATTCTTTCTTGTAAATTTCCCATATCAGTTGCTAATGTAGGTTGATATCCTACAGCAGATGGAATTCTTCCTAAAAGTGCTGAAACCTCAGAACCTGCTTGCGTAAATCTGAATATATTGTCAACGAAAAATAAAACGTCTTGTCCTTCTTGATCCCTAAAATATTCAGCTACCGTTAGCCCAGTTAAAGCAACTCTGGCTCTAGCTCCTGGAGGTTCGTTCATTTGCCCATAAACAAGTGCTGCTTTTGAACCATCTCCATCTGGCTTTATAACCCCAGACTCTATCATTTCATGATATAAGTCGTTACCTTCTCTAGTTCTTTCTCCAACTCCTGCAAAAACTGAAAATCCTCCGTGAGCCTTTGCGATATTGTTTATTAATTCCATTATTATTACAGTTTTACCTACTCCAGCGCCACCGAATAAACCAATTTTTCCACCCTTCGCGTATGGTGCTAATAAATCAATAACTTTTATCCCTGTCACTAAAATCTCTGTCTCTGTAGACTGGTCATTAAAGGATGGGGCTTGTCGGTGTATCGGCCAATTTTCTTTTGTTTCTACATTTCCTTTTTGATCAATAGGCTCACCTATAACATTAATAATTCTTCCAAGGGTTTTGGGACCGACAGGGACTTGGATTGGTTTTCCAGTATCAACAACCTCGTCGCCTCTTTTTAGACCCTCGGTACTATCCATAGCAATTGTTCTTGCGCTAGATTCTCCTAAGTGTTGTGCAACCTCTAAAACTAGTCTTGTTCCACCATTATTACATTCCAAAGCCGTTAAAATTTCAGGCAATTCTCCATCAAATTTTACATCAACTACCGCGCCTATCACCTGTGTTATATATCCTTTTTTGCTCATAATTATAAACTTTCTGCTCCTGATATTATTTCTATTAACTCTTTTGTTATTGCTGCTTGACGACTTCTATTATACTCTATAGAGAGTTTGTCAACCAATTCTCCAGCGTTTCTAGTTGCATTATCCATCGCTGTCATTCTTGAACCTTGTTCGCTGGCTGAATTTTCTAACATTGCCTTAAATATTTGAGTTGAAATATTTTTTGGCAATAAATTATTTAAAATTTCGTCCTCATCAGGTTCGAACTCATAAATTGTTTCATCTTTAATACTATTTTCTTTTTCTACTTCCTCAGCTTGCAGTGGTATAATTTGTTGTTTTTGCGGTATTTGTGTCATTACATTTTTAAATCTATTATAAAATATTGAACAAACATCAAATTCTTCTTTTTTAAACATTTCAAGAACTAATTTTCCTACTTTATCTGCATCAAAATAATTAACATTTTTTGAATCTTTAAAAGAAATTTTCTCAATTATATTTTCTTTATAATTTCTTTTTAATTGATCATATCCTTTCATTCCAACTGTTATGATTTTAAGTATTTTGCCTTCCTTATTTATTTTTTCAAAGAAATTTTTAGCTTTTTTAATTATATTTGTATTAAAACCTCCACATAGACCTCTATCGGCTGTTAAAACAACACACAAGTGAGTTTCATCTTTACCAGTACCAACTAAAAGTTTCGATGAATTATCTTTGTCTGTTATTCCACTCGAAAGGTTTAATATAATATTATTCATTCTATCAGAATAAGGCCTTCCTCTTTCAGCATTTTCTTGAGCCTTTCTTAGTTTCGCAGTTGCTACCATTTTCATCGCCTTGGTTATTTTTTGAGTAGATTTTACGCTCGTTATCCTCTTTTTTAAATCATCTAAACTTGGCATATTTATTTCATACTAGATTTCAAATTAGTTATTAATTCTGAAAGTTTTTTTTCATTTTCCTCATCTAAATTTCCTGAACCTCTAATAGACTCCAATATTTCAGATTTTTCATTTCTACATTTATCTAAAATTTTGCTCTCAAATTCTGCAATATCTTTAAGCTCAATATCATCCAAGAAACCTTTAACTCCGCAAAATATTGAAATAACTTGTTCTTCGACAGTCATTGGAGAATACTGTTTTTGTTTTAACAATTCTGTTAGTTTTGATCCTCTGTTTAATAATTGCTGAGTAGATGCATCTAAATCAGATCCAAATTGAGCAAATGCAGCCATTTCCCTATATTGTGCTAACTCAAGTTTTATTGATCCTGCAACTTTTTTCATAGCTTTTGTCTGAGCGGCAGATCCTACTCGAGATACAGATAATCCAACATTTATTGCAGGTCTAATTCCTTGATTAAAAATTTCAGTACCTAGAAATATTTGGCCATCAGTGATTGAAATTACATTGGTTGGAATGTATGCGGAAACGTCTCCTGCTTGTGTTTCAATTATGGGTAGAGCTGTTAAAGATCCACCACCATTTTCATCATTTAGTTTCGCAGCTCTTTCTAGTAGCCTACTATGAAGATAAAAAACGTCTCCTGGATAAGCCTCTCTACCCGGAGGTCTTCTTAAGAGTAATGACATTTGTCTATAAGCAACTGCTTGCTTGGATAAATCATCGTATATTATTAAAGCGTGCATTCCATTATCTCTAAAAAATTCGCCCATGGTACATCCTGTATAAGGTGCTAAAAACTGGAGAGGAGCTGAGTCAGATGCAGTGGCTGATACTATTGTTGTGTACTCCATAGCACCTGCATCTTCTAATGTTTTTACTATTTGGGCCACAGTTGATCTCTTCTGACCAACAGCTACGTATATACAATATAATTTCTTAGTTTCATCATTAGACTCATTTATCTTTTTTTGATTTATTATTGTATCGATTGCAACAGCAGTTTTTCCGGTTTGTCTGTCACCAATAATAAGTTCTCTTTGACCTCTGCCCACTGGAATTAGGCTATCAATTGCTTTAAGACCAGTTTGCATCGGTTCGCTTACTGATTTTCGTGGTATTATACCAGGAGCTTTGACTTCAACCCTATTTCTTTTTAGAGATTTATCAAGCGATCCTTTTCCGTCTATAGGATTACCTAGTGCGTCCACAACTCTACCTAATAATTCTTTTCCAACGGGTACGTCAACAATTGCGCCCGTCCTTTTAACAGTATCTCCCTCTTTTATTGCTCTATCATCACCAAATATAACAACACCTACATTGTCGGCCTCTAAGTTCAAAGCCATACCCTTAGAACCGTCTGAAAATTCGACCATCTCTCCTGCTTGTACATTGTCTAATCCATATATACGCGCTATTCCATCTCCCACTGAAAGTACTTGGCCGACTTCTGAGACTTCAGCTTTATCTCCAACTTTTTTAATCTGTTCTTTTAATATTTTAGTCACTTCTGAAGGATTAATTTCCATTTATGCCTCTATCATTTTATTTTCGATTTGTTGTAATTTGCTTTTTAATGAGGTATCTATCATAATACTTCCCACTTGTACTATTAGACCTCCTAACAAACTTGGATCATATGAAAATTTAAGCTTAAGGTTGGATCCAAAATTAACTTTTAAACTATTTTCTATATTTTCAATTTCTGATGATGACAACTCTTTTGCAGCAGTCAATTTAGCTATAATTTCACCTCTTTTATTTGAACATATTACAATAAAGTCTTTAAGTATTTTATCTAAAAAAAACAATCTTCTTTTTGAAATTAAAAATTTTAAAAACTTTGTAAATGTCTCATTAATTTTATAGCTTTGGCATATAACACTGATTGCATCAGTTTGTTCGGATTGTGTATTTCTAGGGTCCTTAATTAGGTTTAAAAATTCCTGACTTTCGGAAATTAGTTTTATAAAAGCATTAGCTTCCTGCTCTACCTTATCTACAACTTTTTCCTCGTTTACAAGTTCATATAATGCTTGCGAATAACTATTATTAACTGATAGTGAAAGTGATGTATTGCTCAACTTTATATTCCTTTACTATAAAATTGTGATTGAATAACATAAGTATTTTGAGGCTTCAAGCGACAGATTTGACAAATTTAGCAATTTATATCTATTAATTAAAGCTAATTGGATCTACATCAACTGTTAATTTTACTCCAGGTTGAATCTTGAATTTTTTCAGTAATTTTGACAATGTTTTTTGAAGATTTAATGTTTTTGGTGATCTTAATAATATTCGATATCTATAATTTTTTTTAATCCTGAAAATAGGAGCCTCTACCGGTCCAAGGACTCTTGCAACTGTATTTTCAACTAAAAAATTTTTCATTATTTTTGATTGCTCGTACAACTTCTTTTGATCTTGTGATGTTAGTATTAGACTTATAAACCTTTCAAATGGTGGAAGGTTATATTTTTTTCGAACTTCAATTTCATTTTCTAGAAATATAAATGGATCCTTGTTCGTTATATTAGAAATTGTTTTACAATTTAAATCATATGTTTGGAAGTAGACAGTTGCCGGTTTTCCCTCTCTGCCTGCTCTACCGGATAATTGATGATACAATTGCAAGTTTTTTTCTGATGCTCTTAAGTCGTGCCCTGAGGAGGATAAATCAATATCTAAGACCACTATACAGTTTAAATTAGGGAAATGAAAACCTTTTGAAATTAATTGGGTACCTACAAGGATATCAATTTCACTTTTTATAATTTTTTCCAAAATCCCACTTGATGACTTTTTGCTCATTGTATCACTTGAAAATATTTGCGTTTTATAACCTGGAAAAGTTTTATTTACTTCTTCACTTATTTTCTCAACTCCAGGACCGCTAAAAATTAAATCACAATTTTTTCTACCTGAACAAATTCTATTTGGATCAGATGCAGATCCACAATAATGACAATATAATTTATTTTTTTTTTTATGATAAACTAAGTTAATAGAACAATTAAAGCATGAAAAAACTTTTAAACAATTTTTACACATAACATGTGGAGAATAGCCTCTTCTATTTATGAAAAATAATACCTGATCCCCATTTTTGAGATGATTTAGTACTTTTTTTTGTGTTAATGGACTAATAAATTTTTTTTTTGATGGCTCGTTCTCTTTTAGATTGATTATCTCGTAATTAGGAAGGTTGGCATTTTGATACCTTTTAATTAATCTTGAGTGTGTATATTTATTAGTCTTTATATTTTGAAATGTTTCAACTGATGGAACTGCACTGACTAAATTAATAGGAATATTTTCAAATTTTGCTCTAGCAATAGCCATATCTCTAGCATTATAAATTATACCTTCGTCCTGCTTAAAAGATTGATCATGTTCTTCATCAACTATAATTTCTCCAAGATTTTTGAACGGTAGAAATAAAGATGAGCGAGCACCTATAACAACATTTATTTTTCCTGTTGCCAGCCCACTCCATATTATTTTTTTATTTTTTTTTGAAATTCCGGAGTGCCAAATAGCCGGATTAAATCCGAAAAAATCCTTAAATTTTTTTTCAAATTCTAAAGTAAGACCGATTTCGGGTAATAGAATTAGTGCTTGATAACCTTTTTTTAATTTTTCAAGAATAGAATTAAAGTAAACTAAAGTTTTTCCAGAGCCAGTTGTGCCTTGAAGTAAATGTACCCTAAAATTAGACGAGTTACATCTCATTTTCTTTATAGAGTTTATCTGTTCCTCGGAAAATTTATAAACTTTTGGAACAGAATTATTTGAAAAGTATTCGTATTCACTTGTCTTAAACTTCTCGATTGCATCATTGCTTAGTAAATGTAATTTTAGAGACATTCCTAGTGGGACCATATTGTATTCTGAAAACCACTCTAAAAATTTTATAGTTTTTAAGTTAAGTTTAGGTGTATTTATCTCTTTTATTATACTCTTAATTTGAAATGTTTTTTTTATATCTTCCTGAAATCTGCTCCAGATTACTCCTGTCATTTCAGACTTTCCAAAAGGTACTTTCACATATTGACCTATTTGAAGTTTAATTTTGCTTTTATAAGTGAACGGGTGGCCAAAAATATTTGGTAAAAGAACAGGATATTGCATAGTAAAATATACTTATATATTACGAATGAATCTGCCTTTTTTCTACTGATAATGCTGCCTCTTTTATTGCCTCTGAAAATGTTGGGTGAGCATGACAAGTTCTTGCTATATCCTCTGAGCTTGCACCAAATTCCATCGCAACGGACATTTCGGCTATCATTTCTCCAGCATGTGGTCCAATAATATGAACACCCAAAACCCTATCCGTTTTCTCTTCTGCAAGTATCTTAACAAATCCTTCTGATTGATCTATAGCTTTCGCTCTAGAATTAGCCATAAAAGGAAATTTCCCTACTTTGTAATTAACATTTATTTTTTTTAAATCTTCTTCATTCTTTCCAACATACGCTACCTCTGGAGAAGTATATATTACGCCTGGAATTAAATCGTAATTTACATGTCCTGCTTGGCCAGCTATCAACTCTGCAACTGCTATGCCCTCCTCCTCGGCTTTATGAGCTAACATAGGACCACAAATAACATCTCCAACAGCATAAATATTGCTTATATTTGTCTGAAAATTTTTATTTACATTTATTCTACCTTTTTCATCACATTTAATTCCAATTTTTTCTAAATTAAGATTTTTGGTATAGGGCTTTCTGCCAATAGATATTAGCGCAACATCGCCATTAAATAAATTTTTGTTTTTTTGATCGTCACTTGTTTCGATGGACACTCCATGCTCTGTTTTGATTACTTTTTCAACCTTAGTATTTAAGTGAAAATTTATTTTCTGTTTCTTTAATATCTTCATAAACTCATTTGATATTTCTTTATCTAATCCAGGCGTAATGTGATCTAGATATTCAATCACATGTACTTCTGATCCAAGCCTGGACCAAACTGAACCCATTTCAAGTCCAATATAGCCAGCTCCAATAATTAGCATTTTTTTTGGAACTAAAGGTAAATTTAAAGCCCCAGTCGAGGACAAAATTTTTATTTCATCAAATTCTACTCCAGGCAATCCTGCTGACACAGATCCAGTACTAATGACAATATTTTTACTTTCAATTATATTTTTTCGACCGTCTTCATTGATTATTGAAACTTTATTTTCATTCAATAAGCTTCCCTTTCCCTTAATGTAATCTACTTTGTTTTTTTTTAATAAAAATTCAACACCTTTTGTTAAAACAGTAACAGCTTTATCTTTATTTTTCATCATTTTTGACAAATTTAATTTGATGTCTCCTGTTTCAATTCCTAATTTTGAAAAATTTTTTGCTTTATGGAAAGACTCAGATAAATTTAGCAAACTTTTTGATGGAATACAGCCAATATTAAGACATGTGCCACCAAGAGTTCCTCTAGATTCTATACATGCCGTTTTTAAACCAAGTTGCGATGCTCTTATAGCACATACATATCCAGCTGGACCACCACCTATTACTGTTACATCATATTTTTGCGACATTTAATTATCTAAAAATAACTTTTCAGGTTCCTCTAAATTTTCTTTAATTTCTCTCAGGAAGGATACAGCTTCTTTACCGTCGATAATTCTGTGATCATAAGACAATGCAAGATACATTACTGGTTTTATCTCTATATTGCCATCAACAGCTATTGGTCTATCAACAATATTATGCATTCCTAAAACCCCTGACTGAGGTGGGTTTAAAATTGGTGTAGATAGCATTGAACCGTAAACACCTCCATTACTTATAGTGAAAGTGCCACCTTGCAGGTCATCTATTGATAATGATCCATTTTTTGCTTTTTCTGAAAGGATTTTTATATTTCTTTCGATATCGGCGAACGACATCTCATCTGCATTTTTCAAAACAGGTACAACTAATCCTTTTTCTGTTCCAACTGCAAAACTGATATTGTAATAATTTTTATAAATTATTTCATTATCTTCTATCTCTGCATTAACTGTTGGAAATAACTTAAGACTTTTAATTGAAGCTTTGACAAAGAAAGACATAAAACCTAGTTTAATTCCAAATTTATTTTTAAATTCATCTTGATTTTTTTTTCTAAAGTTTATTACTTTGGACATATCTACTTCATTAAAAGTAGTAAGCATAGCTGCGGTTTCCTGAGCAGATTTTAATCTTTTTGCAATTGTTTGCCTCAATCTGGACATTTGTATTCTCTCCTCTGGGCCATACCTTTTTTTCCTTTGATTTGGCTCAGGTTTTTTATTCATTAAATTTAAAAGATCTCCTTTTAAAATTGCACCGCGTTTTCCAGACCCTTTTATCCCTTCAAGTTTTAGATTTTTTTCTGTAACTAGTTTTCTAACCGCTGGAGAAAAATTGTTATTTAGAAGCTCAGATTTTCCTTCTTTTACTTCATTTGTTAGAACTAATGGTTCATCATCAATTATTTCTCTTTCGAAAATCTTAGTTTCTACCTGTTCTTGTTTTTGATCGTCTAATTTTATAACATCCTCTTTTTGACTCACGTTATTCGCAACACTTTCAGCCTCTTCAATTATTTTTTCTGTAATTGGAGGAATTTTTTCAATTCTTTCCTCTTTTTTTGACTGACTACTATGACCACTTGAAACTATACCTAATATTGATCCAACTTCTACGTTTTCTCCATCTTTAGAATTGATTTTTGAAATAATTCCAGTTACAGGAGATGGAACTTCCAAATTTACTTTATCGGTTTCTAACTCAACTACAGGTTCATCTGCTGTTACTTTTTCTCCCTCTTTTTTTAACCAACGCGCAACTGTAGCTTCAGTTACACTTTCTCCTAGAACTGGGACTAATATATTTTCACTCATTTATTCAAACACTTTTTTTATAATTTCTTCTTGTTGAGCAACATGTCTTTTTGCATACCCTGTTGCGGGCGATGCAGCTGCATTCCTTCCAATATAAGAAATTTTATTATTATTAGCCCCAATATAATCTAATGTCCATTGTATATAATCTCTAACGGAGTTCCAAGCTCCCATATTTTTTGGTTCCTCTTGACACCAATAAAAATGGGCATTTTTGGAGTATTTTTTGATTTCTTTAACTAATGGTTTTACTGGAAAAGGATATAATTGTTCTATCCTTATAAAAACTACGTCATCTCTTTTCAAATTTTCTCTGACCTTGATTAAATCAAAATAAACTTTGCCTGAACAAATTATTACTTTCTTTATATCCTCACCAGACTTTAACTTAATAAAATTCGTATCATCTAAATATGAATGATCACCTAATACTCTATGAAATGAGTTTGATTTGTCAAAATCTTCTAATTTGGAAACACAAAATTTATTTCTTAGCAATGATTTTGGGGTCATAATAATTAACGGTTTTCTAAAATCTCTGTGTATTTGTCTTCTTAACACATGAAAATAATTTGCGGGTGTAGTACAATTCACTACTTGTAGGTTTTCTTGACCACTTAATTGCAAAAATCTTTCTAATCTAGCTGAAGAATGTTCAGGTCCTTGACCTTCATAACCATGTGGAAGTAATAATACTAAACCTGATGCACGATTCCATTTTCTTTCACCTGAGGCAATAAATTGGTCAATTACGACTTGGGCTCCATTTGCGAAATCACCAAACTGAGCTTCCCAAATAGTTAAAGTTTCAGGTTCAACCAAACTATAACCATACTCGAAACCTAAAACTGCTAACTCAGATAGAAAACTATCGACAATTTCAAAATTTTTTTGATTTTTTGAGATATTATTTAAAGGTATATATCTTGAATTATCTTCTTGGTTTCTTAAAACCGAATGTCTCTGGCTAAAAGTTCCTCTACCAGAATCTTGTCCAACTAATCTTACAGGAAATCCCTCATTTAGAAGTGATCCAAAAGCAAGCGCTTCAGATGTTGACCAATCTATATTTTTTTTTGCTAATATACTCTCATGTCTCTTAGAAAATATTTTTTTTATAGTTTTGTGAACTTTTAATTGATCATCTAAACTATTGATTTTATTGGAAATTGATATCAGTGTACGCTCGTTAACACCTGTCTTGCCTCTCTTATCTTGACCTTTTTGCGGCCTATATCTGGACCAAGTTCCTTCAAACCAATCTAATTTTGGCTTATCATCTTTTGCTGATTTAAATTGGTTGTCTAATAGCAAATTGAAATCTGATTTATTTTTTTCGAATTCGTCATTAGAAATCAAATTTTCTTCAATAAGTTTATTTGCATAAATATTCAAAGTTGTTGGATGTTCTTTAATTTTTTTATACATCAAAGGTTGAGTGAAGGATGGCTCGTCACCTTCATTATGACCAAATCTTCGATAGCAAATTATATCAATAACTACGTCTCTATTAAATTTTTGCCTAAATTCGATTGCGATTTTTGCACAATGGACAACTGCCTCTGGATCATCACCATTGCAATGTAGGATTGGTGCCTCAACAAATTTACCTAAATCTGAGGGATATGGACTGGATCTCGCAAATCTCGGACTTGTAGTAAAACCGATTTGATTATTAACGATTATATGTATAGTACCGCCTGTATTATGTCCTTTAAGACCAGACATTGAAAAACACTCTGCAACAACACCTTGGCCTGCAAATGCCGCGTCCCCATGTATTAAAATTGGTATTACTTGTTTTCTTTCTTTATCACCATGAAAAAACTGTTTTGCTCTTACTTGACCTAAAACAACTGGATTTACTGCCTCGAGATGAGATGGATTGTCTGTTAGACTAACATGCACTGAGTTGCCATCAAATTCTCTATTTGATGATGCCCCTAAATGATATTTTACATCACCTGCTGACTCTTCACTTTTTGTGTCTAGTTCACCTGCGAACTCATTAAAAATTCTCTTGTAAGACTTTTGCAATACATTTGCTAATACATTTAATCTTCCCCTGTGAGGCATACCAATTTTTATTTCTTTAACTCCTAATTGACCTCCACGTTTAATAATTTGTTCTAATGCAGGTACTAAAGACTCACCTCCATCAAGTCCAAATCTTTTAGTACCAATAAATTTTTTAGCTAAAAATTTCTCAAAACCTTCGGCTTTTATTATTGTATTTAAAATTGCTTTTTTCCCGTTATTTGTAAAATTAATTTGATTTTCTTTTCGCTCCATTCTCTCTCTAAACCAAATTTTTTCTTTTGGATCTGATATATGCATAAACTCAGCCCCAATCGTTGAACAATAAACTTTTCTTAACTTCAACATAATTTCATTAACTGTTGCATATTCTTTATCAAGGTAAGAGCTTAAATAAATCTTTCTATTATAATCCTCTTTTTCAAAACCATGATCAGCAGGATGCAATTCGTGTAAGTAGTCTCTTTTCATCATTCCCAATGGATCTAAATTTGCAATTAAGTGCCCTCTAATCCTGTAAGCTCTTATCAAAGCGATAGCTTTAACTGAGTCAACTTTTTGTTTTTCAATATCTTCTAGTTTTGAATTATCGTTGTTGTCATTATTAATTTTTTTTGACCATGACGGGCCATTTATATCTTTTATTATTGCTGATGCATCCTCGTTTAATTCTTGAAAGTATTTTCTCCAACTCTCTGGTAATGAAGGATCATTATTAACATACTTTATGTACATATGTTCAATGAAAGTACTATTGTTTTGGGATAAAAATGACGTTTTTTTAAAATTTAAATTTTTTTCAGCACTCATTAATAAAAATTATTATAGTGTCTGATAAGAAATTTTAAAGTGACAATTTGTTAAGCAATGTTTTCCCA
>MDSW01166296.1_pt1 | contig 17330 bp, 20 predicted proteins | sample 811171 | NCBI WGS metagenome assembly MDSW01 (sample SAMN05326641, study PRJNA326480) | marine metagenome | isolation source: seawater | place: Atlantic Ocean: North West | collected 2012
GTCCGCTGACCAGCGAGAGTTGGAACAGTTGGTTCATCCCACGGGCTTCTACAAAAGCAAGGCAAGGAATCTATTAAAAATGGCCAACCAGCTGCTAGACGACCATGGAGGTGCAGTTCCTAAGGAACTGGGCGAGTTGGTCGAACTAGGAGGCGTAGGTCGTAAGACAGCCAACGTCATACGTTTTGTTGCCTTTGGACTGCCAGGGTTGCCTGTAGATACACACGTGGGACGCTTAGCGCGACGTCTCGGGCTCACCGAAGAAGAGGACCCAGTAAAAGTTGAAATGGAGTTGAACCCGATGGTGCCCCAATACGAGCGAGGCGAGTTCAGTCTTCGAGTAATTCTGCACGGAAGGCAAGTATGTTTCGCCCGTAACCCTCAATGTGAAAACTGTGTGTTAAATGATTTTTGTCCTGCAGCATTCGATTTTTGAAAAATAGAGGAGAGGCACCATGACCATCCGCAGAGCAGCACACTTTGTGCCAGGAGCCAATCAGAAAATGCTCGACAAATCATTAGCCACAGAGGCTGATGCTCTGATTCTTGATTTAGAAGACGCAGTAACCCCCGAGCACAAGGATTCTGCTCGGACCACAGTCGCTCAATGGCTCGAGCAAGTTGACTTCGGGCGTCAGGAAAAAGTTGTGCGAGTGAATCCGATTGGTAGCCCCTGGTTTCAGCGAGACATAGAGGAAACCATGGTCCATCCGCCCGATTCGTACCTGATTCCAAAGGTGAACAACGCCAACGAAATCTCTCAGATAGATGAACTCATTAGAGAAAACGAAAAACTGCACGGACACCTTGAGGGGTCGATAAAGCTTCTGATTTTGGGCACCGAAACCCCACAAGGTTTTCTCAATATTGGGGATCTTGCTGCGAACCCACGGGTAGATGCACTTACTTGGGGCGCCGAGGATTTGTCTGCTGCCATTGGATCGAGAGGTAATCGCAATCCCGATGGAACCTACTTACCGATTTTTGAACATGCACGAGTGATGTGCCTGTTAGCGGCAACGGCCTGGGAAAAACAACCTTTAGACACTGTCTTCGTCGACTTCAACGACCCTGACGGTCTTCGAAGTGAATGCCTTCAATCCGCAGCGATGGGGTACACAGGAAAGATAACTATCCATCCGAACCAAATCGAGATCGTTAATGAGTCATTCACTCCATCTGTCGAAGAAGTAAGTGAAGCTCGGGAGTTACTGGAATTGTTCGCTGAAAAGGAGGCCGAAGGCTTAATGGCGTTCAGCTTCAAAGGACAGATGGTGGATGTACCGCACTTAACTCGAGCCAAAAAGATCGTTGAAATGTCTGAGGTTTTGGCAGAACTGGACTAACGAGAAGCTCTACTGCTCAGCGGGTAAACCACCTGCGGCTCTAGATATTCGGCGCTGAGCCGTTCGTAAACTCCGCTCAACCTCATACAAGTCCAAAGCAACGTTTTCCTCAGTGGTACCTATGAGCTCGTCCGCGGCGTTAGTAACTCGGTCACATAACTCGCGTATCGCTGTTTCGAGTGACGAGAGTTCCGCTCGAGAAACCATGACAGAACAATACAGTCAGGGGTGGTTGAACGATATCCACTTCTTTCTACTGCCCAGTCAGCGGTACCCTCAATAGGGTGCTTCGCCGCATTGACCTTAGGGATAAACAAGGACCAGTGGATCTGTACCTTCCGCGCCCTGATTTTGCCGCTCAGGCGCCGATTTCTGACGTACGAAAAATTATTGCGGAGGTTCGTGAAGGAGGAGACGCCTCGATTCGCGAGCTAACGAAAAAGTTCGACAATGTCGATGTTGTCCTGCCTCTCGTTTCGCAGAAAGAGCTCGAAGAAGCTTGGAGATCTTTGAGTTCTGAATTGGCAGGAGCCCTTCAGTTGGCCCACGATCGCATCCTGCACTTTCACGAACAAGAAGCCAGCGAATCTCACGAAGTAACGCAAGACGACATAAAGGTTACGAGCGTGCCACAACCTGTTGAGCGCGCTGGTCTCTACGTCCCCGGCGGACTTGCTGTTTACCCATCCACAGTCCTTATGACAGCGTTACCAGCAAGAGCTGCCGGGGTAGATGAATTAATTTTATGCACTCCACCAAACCCATCTGGTGACATTGAACAGGTTGTTCTCGCTGCGGCTTACTTGTGCGGAGTGAGCGAGGTCTACAAGATTGGAGGAGTGCAAGCCGTTGCAGCTATGGCGTACGGCTCAGAAACCATAAGGCCAGTTGATGTTATTGCAGGTCCCGGAAACATCTGGGTAGCGACTGCGAAACAAGAAGTAGCAGGACAGGTAGGGATAGCTGCCGCCTTTGCTGGACCTTCGGAGATAGTGGTGGTTGGTGATGAGACTTGCCCGAGCACTTCTGCCGCCATTGACCTAATACTTCAAGCCGAACACGGACCGGGCGGTCGAGCCTGGCTGGTGACTTGGAACGAAAAATACGCCGAGCAGGTCCAAGAAGCGATGGCGTACATCCTCGAAGCATCGCCGCGTCGTAGCGAAACATTGGAAACACTGACCGAAGACGGTTATCTGTGTTTGGTGAACACCCCGCAGCAAGCTGTTGAAGTTGTTAATGAGATTGCACCGGAACATCTCCAACTTATGTGCGACGAACCTCATGGCCTTGTTAGGGGGATCCGAAACGCTGGCGCAGTCTTTTTGGGTAATTGGGGACCGGCATCAATCGGTGACTACGTCGCAGGGCCTTCGCACGTTCTCCCAACCGCAGGCACGGCTCGTTTCAGTGGCGCGCTTACTGTCGACGATTTCCAAAAACGGATGCACGTTGTCGAGGTCTCGAAATCAGGATTTGACGCAGTAGTCGATGCAGTCGACCGACTAGCACAGGCTGAAGGGTTATGGGCTCACGCTGCCTCGGTCCGGGAACGGGAACGGTGGGCAAAAGAAGGCTTACAAGCATGAGACGACCGCTTGTGCGTGATGATCTGAAATCCATGGAGGGATATCACTCCCCACAGGTCGATGTCGAGGTGCGTTTGAATACGAACGAAGCTCCCTTCCCGCCACCTGACGAATTTCAGGAAGCATTTCTAAATGAAGTGACCAAGGTCGATTGGAATAGATATCCCGATCGATTAGCTCAATCACTTCGGGAAGACTTAGCAGCACTGCACCAAGTTCAGCCTGAGCAAGTGTTCGTAGCGAACGGCTCCAACGAAGTGCTCCAGACTATTTGCTTGACTTTCGGGGGGCACGGCAGGACTGCTCTGACCTTTGAACCTACGTACGCCATGTATGGCCAAATAGCGCGGACCACCCAATGTCGAGTTGCCGAAGTTCAGCGAGATGAAGCTTTCAAAGTATCTATTGATGTGTTGGAGCGAGGTATTGAAACTGAGAAGCCAGATCTCATGTTCCTATGCTCACCCAACAACCCGACAGGCACACCAGAGAGTTCCGCAGTAATCGAAGCCGCTCTGGGCCTTTCATCAGCAGCGGTGGTGGTTGATGAGGCATATGGTCAGTTTGCAGATTTCACTGCTTTAGACATGTTCGGTTCTCACGACGCTTCCGATTCCCTGATAGTTACGAGAACCTTCTCAAAGACTTGGTCAATGGCTGGTGTGCGTCTTGGTTATTGCATCGCTCCACCCTGGATGCTGGACGAATTTCAAAAAGTAGTTCTCCCATACCATTTAGATTCGGTAAAACAGATTGCGGGGCAAGTGGCTTTGCGTTTCCAAGATCAGATGGAGAAGCGAGTAACGCAAATAGCAGATGAACGAAAAAGAGTTTCCGAGTCCCTAACTCTTATGGAGCTGGACGTTTGGCCTTCTCAAGCCAATTTCATACTGTTCAGGACAACTCCTTGCGATCTTTCGGGCAACGAAGTCTGGAAACGATTATTAGACAGGTCTGTCTTAGTTCGAAACTGTTCTGGTTGGCCCGGCTTGGAAGATTGCCTGCGAGTCACGCTCGGCACTGAACAAGAAAACACAATTTTTTTAGAAGCCCTCCAGGAGGCACTTCAATGACACGTCAAGCTCAACGTCAACGTACGACGAAAGAAACACAAGTCGACTTAGCCGTCAATGTTGATGGTTCTGGGCAAGTCGAGGTAAGTACAGGGTTACCATTCTTTGATCACATGATCGCGCAGCTCGGTAAGCACTCCCGCCTTGATCTAACAGTCAGATGCGAAGGCGACATAGATATTGATGCGCACCATACGGTCGAGGATGTGGGTATCGCGTTAGGTGAGGCCTTCGGAGAGGCCCTTGGAGACAAGCAGGGAGTTCGAAGATTTGCCTCTATGACAGTTCCATTGGACGAGGCGGCCGTTGAAGTGGTTTTAGATCTTTCAGGTCGGCCCTTTTTGCACTACGACATCAACCCGCCTGGCGAAAAAATTTTGGGAGACCCACCCTTTGACCCGCAGCTGTGCGAAGAATTCTGGCGCGCGTTTGTGACGGCGGCCGGGATCACGCTGCATCTAGTGATGATTCGTGGCCGTAACACTCACCACATAATTGAAGCGAGTTTCAAAGCCGTCGCGCGAGCACTCTACGACGCGGTTCACATTGCTGACGAGGTTCTACCATCAACCAAAGGTGTGTTGTGAGGGACTTCCGTTGAGAGAGGTCGAAACAGCTCCACTGATCGCCATCTTGGATTACGGCATCGGGAATTTGAGGTCCGCGCAGAAAGGATTCGAACGTGTCGGCGCTGAGGTCCACTTAACGTCGGATCGCGGCTTGATAGCAGAAGCAGCAGGTGTGGTACTTCCCGGAGTCGGACATTTTGGTGCGTGTATGCGTGAACTTAGAGCGGCAAAGTTAGATGACCTTGCGTGTTCGCTCATCGAATCAGGAGTTCCGTTTCTAGGGATTTGTATCGGCATGCAAATGCTTTTCGAAGGCTCAGAAGAAGCACCTGATGTTCATGGATTGGGAGTGCTTCCCGGACAGGCGTTACTTCTCCCCGAGGGGTTACCGCGGCCACAGATGCAATGGAATCAGTTGAATATTGAGCGGGAGGGCTCGCCCCTCTTGGCGGGAATTAAAGACCGCTCTTGGATGTATTTCGTTCATAGCTACGCCGTGGAAACTGAACCAGACTTAGTGGCCGCAACATGTGAGTACGGGATTGACGTTACCGCTATGGTCGAAAAAGATTCCTTATGGGCGACACAGTTCCATCCCGAAAAATCCGGTGAACTCGGTCGGATCTTTGCTGAAAATTTTTATGCGCAGGTGTTAGCTCAATGACCTTTTCTTTGTACCCAGCAATCGACCTTCGTGATGGGCGATGCGTTCGACTCATCCAAGGTGACTACAACCGTGAGATCAGATATGAAGTTGACCCGGTTGAGGTAGCACTCGAGTTTCAGGAATCGGGCGCTTCGTGGGTGCATGTTGTCGACCTTGACGCGGCGCGCTCAGGTACTTCGGAGAACCTGGCGACCGTTGCAGCGATCGCGGAGGCAGTTCAGGTGCCTGTGCAGAGCGGTGGAGGTGTGCGCAGCGTCGATGCAGCAAAAGCGTTATTTGGGACGGGAGTTTCGAGGTGTGTGGTTGGAACTGCTGCAGTGGAGAATCCGGGCTTGGTCGAGGCGATAGCGTCACTTGGGCATCAAGTCGCAGTGGGTCTTGATGTCCGAGGCGAGATGGTGGCTACCCGAGGGTGGGAGCGAGACAGTGGCCTAAGTATTTACGAGTTGCTACCCAATTATGAAAATGCAGGTGCTGAGGCAATAGTGGTGACGCAGATCACTCGTGATGGGATGGGAACCGGACCGGATATCGAGGGTTTAAGCGGTGTGATCAAAGCAACTTCGCTACAGGTCGTGGCCAGTGGAGGTGTTGGAGGGCTAACACACATCACTCAACTCGCTCAAATGCGTGTCAATGACCGCGGTCTAGCAGGTGTCATAGTCGGTAAAGCCATCCATGACGGTGTCATCGATGTTTCCGATGCCGTGAAAGCCGCTGGACAGACATGAAATCAGTAAGAGTGATCCCCTGTTTGGACGTGGACCAAGGGCGCGTCGTCAAAGGCGTTAATTTCATAGGACTTAGGGATGCTGGTGATCCCGTTGAGTTAGCAGCTCGCTATGACGCCGCAGGCGCTGATGAGGTCGTGTTTCTCGATATCACCGCAAGTTCAGATAAACGAGAAACGATAACTGAATTAGCTCGAAAGGTCGCAGAAGAGGTCTATATACCGTTCACTATCGGAGGCGGCGTTAGATCAGTTGACGATGCCCGAATACTCCTGAGGGCCGGTGCAGACAAAGTTTCAGTGAACTCAGCAGCGGTACATCGCCCCGGTTTAGTTTCGGATCTGGCAGCAGCATTTGGTAGTCAATGCGTGGTGGTTGCAATCGATGCAAAAGCAAACGGGGATAACACCTGGAACGTTTATATCAATGGGGGGCGGGACGATGTTGGCCTAGACGTGGTGGACTGGGCTACAGAGGTCGCAGACCTCGGTGCCGGGGAAATTCTATTGACGTCAATGGACGGTGATGGAACCCGCAATGGGTACGACCTTGCACTGACGCGAGAGGTCGTAGAGGCGGTTCCGGTGCCCGTAATTGCCAGTGGTGGTGTCGGAACGCTTGACCATTTGGTCGATGGTGCGATTGAGGGTGGGGCGGACGCAGTCCTGGCAGCGTCAATCTTTCATTTCGGTGAACACACTGTGAGAGAGGCAAAGGAAGCGTTACTGGCAGCCGGGGTAGTGGTCCGGCCACATGTCGATGAGTCCTAGGAGAGGATCATCGATTAGTTTCGAGACATGAGCTACCCGGGTACCCATTCAGCAGTAAACCCTGATCGCATCGCAGTCGTGATGACCAGAACAGGGGAATCACTCTCTTATCAAGAACTCGAAGACCGGTCGTGTCGTTTTGCGCAAATGATGTGGAAGGCCGGGCTGCGACCTGGAGACCACATAGCAATTTTTGCCGATAACCATATCCGCTACTTTGAGGCCTATTGGGCAGCGATGCGAAGCGGTCTTTACTTCACAACAGTGAATCGATTTCTCACAGCGGAGGAAGCCGCTTACATCGTCGAAGATTGCGGAGCGCGAGTATTGATCGCCAGTCAAGCCGTGCGCGACGTCGCAATCCAAATGTTGCCATCAATACCAAATTGTCCGGTGAGGCTGATGTTCGACGGAGCAGCGGAAGGCTACGAAAGCTTCGAAGAAACGGTAGGCGAATACCCTCCTGAACCTCTTGAACAGCAACCAAAGGGATCTCTGATGCTCTACAGCTCAGGGACGACTGGGAAACCCAAGGGAATAAAACGACCGTTAGACGGGTCACAGATAACGGATCCAGACCTGATAGGAGCTGGTCTAGTTGGGGGAATTTTTGGTGTTAACAACCAGTCTGTCTATTTGTCTCCCGCTCCGCTGTATCACTCAGCGCCGCTCGGATTTACGACGGGAACACAATCGCTTGGAGGAACGGTAGTAGTCCTGGAGAAGTTCGATCCCCTCGAAGCCTTGCAGGCTATCGAGCGTTACGGCGTGACACATTCACAGTGGGTGCCAACAATGTTCACACGCATGTTAAAACTCGCTGAAGAAGACCGAAATAAGTGGGACCTGTCGACTCACAAGGTGGCTATACACGCAGCGGCTCCCTGCCCGGTAGAAGTGAAGAAACAAATGTTGGAGTGGTGGGGCCCGATTCTGCACGAGTATTACGCCGGAACTGAACTCAACGGATTTTGTTACGTCGGTCCGGAGGACTGGATTAGCCATCCTGGGACCGTGGGTAAGCCTCTCATCGGAGCCTTGCGTATCTGTGATGAAGACGGCACCGAGTTGCCTACTGGTGAGCCAGGGTTGATTTATTTTGAGCGAGAAGAGCAGACGTTCGAATATCACCAAGCACCGGACAAAACAAAAAGTTCACAACACCCGAATAATCCTTTGTGGACGACGCTCGGAGATGTTGGTCGGGTCGACGACCAGGGTTTCTTGTATCTCACGGACCGAAAGGCTTTTATGATTATTTCGGGAGGAGTCAATATTTATCCGCAAGAGATTGAAGACTGTTTGATTCTTCACGCTGATGTAGCTGACGTTGCAGTATTTGGCGTCCCGAATGAAGATTTTGGCGAAGAAGTGAAGGCTGTGGTGCAACCGGTGGAAGGGATTACTGGAGATGAGCAGCTAGCGAAACGCCTGCTTGACTACGCTCGCGAACATATTGCTGGTTACAAGGTTCCACGGTCTGTGGATTTCCGCTCAGAGTTGCCTCGTTTACCCACCGGAAAACTGTATAAACGAGTGCTGCGTGATGAGTATTGGGCTAGCGATAGCGAATCAAGTGGCAGTGTGTCACCAATAGAGCAAATAACTGACTCATAAATTAGGGGCTAGGACAGCCATCAAGAATTTTCACAGATCGCGGTCGTACTTTCTGCCTCCGCCAGACAAGGTCGTCTGATATTTTCTGCGCAATACAGCGACTAGAAGTAAGGGAACGCATGTCAGTTTATTTTGTGGTGCAAGAAGAAGTTCACGACCAAGAGGGGCTTAATGAGTACATGGAGGCAGCTAAGAACTCAACGCTCGGCGACGGTCGTGCTCTCGTAGTCGATAATAATGTTGTCCCGATCGAAGGGGAATGGCACGGTTCGCGGTTGGTCATTCTCGAGTTCGAAGACGAAGAAGGCTTTAGAAAGTGGTACGAGTCGCCCGAGTACCAGAAGGCTCTGCCGTTGCGCCTAGCGGCCACCGATTCTCGAGGGGCATTAGTTAAGGGAATTAACTAAAAGTCTTACCATGCTTGTTTATGACGGCGAATGTTCATTTTGTTGCAGGTGTGCATCTTGGGTAACTCGCCGCGCTGATATCAATATGAGTCCAGGTACTGCCCAGGACTTAGAAAGGCTGGGTCTTTCGACCTCCGATGCCAAACGGGCTGTTTGGTGGATTGAGGGAGATGTACGCCTATCAGGTCACCAAGCAGTCGGCCAAGTTCTGTGCTCCATAGGTGGTGGTTGGAGATGGTTAGGGAACGCAATGAAGGTCCCACCAATATCTTGGATAGCAGCCGTGGTCTACAAGTGGGTAGCAGCAAATAGGCACCGTATTAGCGGATGATATAGCTAGGCAGTTGCAGACAACGGGCATCGGAAGCGCCTCGTTTCCTCGTCTAATGCCCGACAACTTCGGCGATGAACGAACTAGTTCGATCTATCACCGGTTGGGTCGAACCCATGAAAAAATGGTCAGCTCCAGCAATTTCTTCGATCGATGTCGCCGTCCAAGGTTGGCAGATGTCCTTTGCATCTGCCAAGGCCCGGAATTGATCGTTTTCAGGTACTAGCAGCATCGTTGGTCGTTCATCTAGTCCCGCTTTCATTTGGGCTGGGTCGAGTAGCCCCAAAGGTGAGGCGATTCCTACCCAACCAACTACATGGAGGTTGTCTGCGCTAAGAGAAACATCTGCCCCAAATGAGTAACCGACTGAAAAGACAGGCGCAGACTTAGACAGTTCCCCGGCAAAAGCGAATGCAGCTTCGCTATCAGCTACCTCAAGCTTCCCCTCTCCGTGAGTTCCCTGCGAATTACCAACTCCCCGAAAGTTGTATCTCAAGGTGGCGATCTCGTCCCCAGGTAAGGAACTGAATAGCGCCTGAACCACGTTGTTACGCATTTCTCCGCCGTACAAGGGATGTGGATGAGAGATGACAGCGATGGCCTTGATACGGCTAGGAAGTAGGTATTCAGCCTCAATAGCGACACCGTCACTAGTCGTAAAATTTGTTATTTGAGGTAGTCCTGAGTCCGCGTTCATGCCTGAGAACGGTACCGTGCCATCGTGGCAGAAGAACCAAACGATGCAGCTACTGACGAAAATCAGAAACGGCCGATCAAAATGCTCCATGATCGGATCCTCGTGCGCATGCCAGGCGACGAAGCCGAACGGAGAAGTAGCGGAGGGATTTTGATTCCCGCTACCGCACAACAACAAAAACGTTTGGTGTGGGGTGAAGTAGTCGGTGCCGGACCTAATGTTCGAAGTGCCGAAGAGGGCGATCAGGTTTTATTCAGCCCGGATGACCGATATGAAGTCGAAGTTCATGGCGATGATTTCTTGATCCTCCGTGAACGTGATGTCCATGCGATAGCTGCTCCCCGGGTCGAGCCCGGCAGCACAGGTCTATACCTCTAGTTAGAGGGGCTCCCCGTGTCTGATGCGGACCAAAGCAGTTACACAACCCGGGGTGAAATAGAAGTTCATGTAGATGCCGTTCCGATCGACCCGGAAGCAGCCATAGAAGATCTGGTGGACCGTCTCGATTCAGCTCGGGGCGTGCTGCTCTCTTCCAGCTACGAATACCCAGGGCGTTACACACGCTGGGATATGGGATTTGTCGACCCACCGGTCGCTGTGACAAGTCAAGGAGACATCGTTACCGCCGAGGCATTGAATCCTCGAGGCGAAGTTCTCCTAAATCCAGTAAGAGAAATTATTCAGGAGTTAGCGCATATTTCTATCGTTGAAGAAAATGCCGACCGGCTTACATGTCGAATAGAACGACCAGCCGTTCGATTCGAAGAAGAAGAGCGGAGCCGTCAGCCATCATCCTTCACGGTAATCCGGGCCATCGTTGAGCTATTCAACGGGCCCGATGAGCATTTAGGGCTTTATGGGTCCTTTGGCTATGACCTGGCTTTCCAATTTGAACCCATCGACCTGAAGCTTGTCCGCCCCGAAAACCAACGAGACCTCGTTCTGTATGTTCCAGATGAAATCATTGTGGTCGACCATCAGGGAGGAGTAGCCGAACGTCGGCGATACGAATTCAGTTATGAGGGATCTAGCACGGCTGACATCAGTCGAGGAGGAGCCCGAGAGCCTTACCAACCAGATTTAGATCTCGAACCGATGCGCGACCATGAAAGCGGTGAATATGCAGAGGTTGTTAATCTTGCTCGTCAATATTTCGCTCGTGGAGACCTGTTCGAGGTTGTTTCGAGCCAGACATTTATAGAACCGTCCCCCGAACCACCGTCAGAACTCTTCCGTCGTTTGAAGGAACAGAACCCATCTCCATATGGTTTCTTGATCAACCTGGGTCAAGCTGAATGGCTAGTCGGAGCCTCTCCGGAAATGTATGTACGCGTAGAAGGAGACAGAGTCGAAACCTGCCCAATCTCGGGGACGATTGCGAGAGGGCAAGACCCACTTGACGATGCATCACAGATTCTTGCCCTACTTAATTCCGAAAAAGATGAGTCGGAACTAACGATGTGCACCGATGTTGACCGCAACGACAAGAGCCGGATATGCGTACCCGGATCGGTCAAGGTCATCGGACGGCGCCAAATAGAGATGTACTCGCGGTTAATCCACACAGTGGATCACGTAGAAGGTCGGCTTCGTCCTGAGTTTGATGCTCTAGATGCGTTTCTTACCCACACCTGGGCAGTCACTGTTACAGGCGCGCCAAAGACCGCAGCGATGATGTTCCTTGAAGACCACGAGAAGAGCCCAAGGGCCTGGTACGGCGGAGCAATCGGCAAAGTGGGATTTGACGGAGGGCTCAATACAGGACTGACGCTCAGAACAATAAGGATCAAAGATGGCCATGCGGAGGTTCGTGTTGGAGCCACGCTGTTGTGGGATTCAGACCCGGTTGCCGAAGAAGAGGAAACCGAACTGAAAGCTTCAGCCTTCCTGGATGCGCTGAGGTTGCCACGCCGGACTGCGGACATTTCAACGTTCCAAGCAGCCGAAGAAAAGAAAAGCGTCCTACTTGTGGACCATATGGATTCCTTTGTGCACACCCTGGGCAACTATCTAAGGCAAACAGGTGCGGATGTCACAACTCAGAGGACAGGTTTCCCATTAGAAGATCTTTCTCGCTTACGACCAGACTTATTGGTGTTGTCTCCTGGGCCAGGGACACCCTCAGATTTCGCAATCTCTAACACGATCCAAGCTGCCCTTGCTTTAGAAATTCCGATATTTGGCGTCTGTTTAGGTCTTCAAGCCGTCGTGGAGTTCTTTGGAGGCACGCTCAACCAGTTGGTAACTCCAATGCACGGTAAAGCCTCACCGATTCAGGTAACTGGAGGTCGTCTGTTCGCTGGCCTTCCAGCTGAATTCAGAGCGGGTCGTTACCATTCGCTCTACGCTAGAAAAGACGCAATTCCTGCATCTTTAGAAGTGACGGCAACCAGCGCTGATGATGACGTTGTAATGGCTGTTGAACATAAATCTTTACCGATAAATGCCGTGCAGTTTCACCCCGAGTCAATAATGTCTTTTGATGACGAGATCGGTTTGCGGTTAGTGCGAAACGCAGTTGAGATTTTAACGGACCAAACATGACGGCCATGAGCTTTACTAGCAAGAGAGATGTCCTCGCATTGGATGGACCTGACACAGAGACCTACCTGCATGGCCAGATTTCACAAAATGTGGATGACATGGTGGACGGAGAATCTCGTCTTTCTTTTCTTCTGGAACCCAAAGGAAACCTAGAAAGTTGTTTCAGGATCACGCGGCTCAGGCAAGAGCATTACTTGCTTGACACAGAGCCAGGACACGGACCGCTGCTTCTTGAGTCTCTGGAACGGTTTAAGCTTCGGTCGAAAATAGAATTTGTTCTTCATGACTGGCAGATGGTTTCGATTTTAGGTGACTACGAGATGTCCGAGGCCTCTTCAGCGTTCTTATCAGTGGAATCGCCGTGGCCGGCTTTACAACATCTTGATTTGCTTGCGGAAAATGTGACAGTGGACCTTCCTGTCTGCAGTTATGAGGAATATGAGCGACTTCGCTTCAGCCATGGACTTCCGGTGATCGGTAGAGAATTTGGTGTTGGGGCAATACCAAATGAGACTGATCTCTTGGGTTTAGCGGTTTCGTTCGATAAAGGCTGCTATCGGGGCCAAGAGCTAGTGGAACGGATCGCTGCGCGAAAGGGCGGACGCCGACTCCTGCGGCGTATTCGCAGCGACGTCACACTCTCTCCGAAAGAGGATCTATTTTCTCAGGATAAGGAAGCTGGAGAGGTGCTGGCTGTCACATCAACGCCCCCCTATATCGGATTTGCTTCTGTTCTCAGCGAGGTCGAGGGCATAAAAAATGAACAAGGCGCAGATATCGAGGTGTTTCCACTTAACGAGGTTATTCAATAGCGGAATCCTTCAGGGACGTCTCGCGGAGTAGCCTCTGCAAATGCCTAATGGTGTCGCAATCAGCGAGACCAGCTGAACTGGGAGACAAGATTGTGGCGAAACCTGCTCTGTTAGCGAAACTAACTGCGAAAGATGGACAACGTGATGCCTTATTGGCTGTGATCGCCGACTTGGGAATGCGAAACGTGTCCGGAGAACCAGGTACTGAGGTTTACGCAGCCCACAAAGACGCAGGCGATGAGAACGTCGTTTGGTTTTATGAAATGTATTCAGATGGAGATGCTTTAGCTGCCCATGGTGGATCGGATGAAATGAAAGAGTTCGGGCGTGCCACCGGAGAATTCATGGCTGGTAGAGCGGAGCTGATCTTTCTTGAGCCTGTCTGCGCCAAAGGTCTCGACCTCTAATAGGTGTGAGGGTAGCTAGAAACCACTGCATACCGGAAGGCACCCCAGCATGAGTGTCGGTGATGGAACTTATTTAGATCGGATTATCGTCGAACATCGCAACAGAGCTGCAGCTGACCGACGACCTCTGGAGGGCCTACTTGAGGAGGCAGCCCAGTGTCAGGCACCACGACAGTTCTCCCAAGCCCTGAGAGAACCGGGCTTGAGCGTTATAGCGGAGGTAAAGCGTCGGTCTCCTTCAAAGGGTGATCTCTTCGCCGATTTGGATCCGGCGCTGTTGGCTGAACAGTACATGCGAGGAGGAGCTACATGTTTATCCGTTCTCACTGACGGACCCAATTTTGGTGGATCGAGTCAAGACTTGGCAGAAGCTCGATCAGCAGTCGATCTACCTGTGTTGCGGAAAGACTTCACTGTGCACGAACGCGATGTGTTGGACGCACGGTTAATGGGTGCTGATGCTGTTTTGTTGATCGCCGCAGCACTTTCACCCGATGAACTTGCGACATTCTTTGAATTGGCTCGAGGTTTAGGTATGGACTCACTGGTTGAGGTCCATGACGAGAGTGAGCTTGACACTGCAGTTCAGGTTGGAGCGGATCTGATTGGGATCAACCAAAGGGACTTGTTTACCTTTGAGGTTGACCATGAGCGAGCGATTCGAATGGCGAAACTCATCCCCGATGGGGTAGTTGGAGTTGCGGAGTCGGGAGTCCGGGGCCCTCAAGATGCGATGGCTTTGAGTGAAGCTGGGTACTCAGCGATCCTTGTTGGTGAAACATTGGTGGTAAGTGACGACCCGGGAATGGCTGTCGCCGCTTTGCGGGGAGCTGTCTGATGTTCGTCAAGGTCTGCGGAATTACCACCGAAGAGGATGCGCTCCTCGCTATAGGGATGGGGGCGGATGCATTGGGCTTTAACTTTGTTCCGGGATCGTCGCGACAGATACGTCCAGCGGTGGCGAGAGATATAGTTCGGCGTTTGCCGGGTGGCGTATTGACGGTGGGGATCTTCAGGGATGAGCTGAAAGAAACTGTCGTTCAGACGGTGCACGATGCGGGCTTACAGGCAGCGCAGCTTCATGGTCGCGAATCTTCAGAGGATAGTTCGTGGGTCGCCGAGCGAGTTCCTTACCTGATCAAGGTATTCGTGGCTGGTGATCCAGCCATCGATGAACTCGATCGCTATTCAGCTTCAGCGGTTTTGGTTGATGCACCTGAGCCCGGTTCTGGTGAAGTTTTTGATTGGTCGTTGCTTGATGGGAGAGAAAGAGGACGTCCACTTATCTTGGCAGGTGGGCTGAATCCCGAAAACGTGGCCCAAGCTGTGAGCGTCGTTAAGCCGTGGGGCGTCGACGTCGCCAGTGGTGTTGAAGCTTCACCAGGGGTTAAAGACCCGGTCAAGGTTAGAGAATTCGTGATGAACGCTCGAGATGCCGGAAATTTGTTGGAGCCCAACGATGATGATTTTGATCCAGATGCCCCGAGGCCTTATGACTGGCGAGATGAGTGATGAGGGAAGGGTTGTCACCGATAGGTTGAACGTATGGTGATGACCGATCCGAATAAGGAAGGGCGCTTTGGCGAGTTCGGTGGGCGTTTCGTCCCTGAAACTCTGATCCCGGCTTGCGAAGAGCTTGAAACGGCATTTCGAGACGCTTGGGCCGACCCGGCGTTCGTCAACGAATTTCATCGGATCCTTACCGATTATGGGGGACGGCCCTCTCCTCTTACCGAGTGCTATCGGTTATCTGAGCAACTAGGAGTCAGAATTCTTCTAAAACGAGAAGATCTGAACCACACAGGCTCGCACAAGATCAACAATGTAATTGGTCAAGCCCTACTAGCTCGTCGAATGGGAAAGTCTCGCCTTGTGGCCGAAACAGGAGCGGGACAACATGGTGTTGCGACCGCAACTGCTGCAGCTCTGTTAGATATGGAGTGCAAGGTCTATATGGGGCAGGTTGACGTCGAACGCCAAGAATTAAATGTCTTTCGAATGCACTTGTTGGGGTCAGAGGTTGAGGCGGTTTCGTCTGGTAGTCAGACCCTAAAAGATGCAGTGAATGAGGCCCTTCGAGATTGGGTCGCTACGGTCGAAAACACTCATTATTGTCTGGGATCGGTGATGGGCCCACACCCGTATCCTTGGATGGTTCGAACTTTTCACCATGTCATCGGCGACGAGGCCTATGAGCAGTGCATGAAGCTAATGAACCGCGTTCCTGACGTTGTTGTCGCCTGCGTAGGCGGCGGAAGTAACGCTGCGGGGATCTTTTCGGGCTTTGCACATACCAATGCCCGTTTGATCGGAGTCGAGCCCGCCGGTGGGGCTGCGGTTGGTCGTGGGGTTCCAGGGGTTGTGCACGGGATGAACTCATATCTGATGCAAGATGAGGTTGGACAGGTTCAAGAAGCTGAGTCCATTTCCGCAGGACTTGATTATCCCGGCGTTGGTCCGGAGCACGCGTATTTATCATCGATAGGCCGAGCCGAATATCCAGCGGTGACTGACCAAGAGGTTGTCGAAGCTTTCCAGCTGCTCTCAAAGACTGAAGGGATTATCCCTGCACTTGAATCGGCCCACGCCTTGGCGTGGGTTGTTCGAGAGGCAGCAACATTGCAAGATCAGGCTGTGCTTTTGAATCTCTCTGGACGCGGAGACAAAGACGTCGACCAGATGATGGATGTGTTGGGAACGGAAAGCAATCAGTGAATCTCAACTCCGGTGTTGGCCGCATGGAAAGTTTCCTTCGTGGTCGTAGAGATGATGGTGCGAAGTTACTTGTTGTATACATAACTGGCGGCTACGAAGGATGGGAAGCAGCCGTAGAAACAGCGGCTGCGGCAGGAGCGGATGCCATCGAAATCGGGATACCATTTTCAGATCCTGTGATGGATGGTCCGGTGATTCAAGAAGCTAGCCAAGCGGCGCTCGAAGCTGGAGCTACTCCCGGTTCAGTGTTAGCGGCGGTCCCGAATCTTGATACAGGTATTCCCCACGCCGTCATGACTTACTACAACCTCGCTCACCACCCGGGGCATGAGAGGTTCGCAGCAACGTTAGCGAACTCAGGTATTGATGCTGCCATCTTGCCGGATCTGCCGTTGGTGGAATCAGGTCCTTGGCGACAAGCAGCAGCAGAGGTTGGAGTTGAGACGATCATGTTGGCGGCACCAACAACCCCAGATGACAGGCTTCCCGAATTATGTGCTGCTTCACAGGGGTTTGTCTATGCGGTGGGGCTGCTCGGTGTAACAGGAGAGAGGTCGGCTCTCGCTTCAACGGCTACCGAAATAGCAAAAAGATGTAAGAGCGTTACCGATAAACCGGTACTCACAGGTGTCGGAATTGGTTCACCCGAACAAGCAGTCGAAGCAAGTGTCGTGGCTGATGGGGTCATCATCGGGTCAGCGGTTGTGCGTCGGCTCCTTGATGGTGGCGGAGCGGATGGGGTAGGTGAGCTAGTCGCCTCCTACCGAGATGCGCTCGACGCAGGTTGAGGCTTGTTTTCGGTGGTGAATAAGACGACCGACCTATGTGAATTGTGCGAAGCAGCACGATTCACCCACTGGTACTACGAAGACGATGTTTGTTGGGTGGCTGACTGTGAGGCTTGTTCAACTCCGATGGTTGTATGGAAATCGCATGGGACAACGCCTAGCGAAGACCAGATTGAATGGATGCTAGACCGCCTCAATGAGGCGGGAATCGAGAGATTCGGAGAAGGGAACGGCACCATTGACCGAACCATGAGGCAGATTCCAGAA
>MDSW01024162.1_pt1 | contig 17324 bp, 18 predicted proteins | sample 811171 | NCBI WGS metagenome assembly MDSW01 (sample SAMN05326641, study PRJNA326480) | marine metagenome | isolation source: seawater | place: Atlantic Ocean: North West | collected 2012
ATGAGGTTCCTCAACATGAGGTTCCTCAACATGAGGTTCCTCAACGTACACCAGCAGTACTGGGAAAAATACAGAAGTCGGCAGCGGCAGCGGTAGTAGTAATAGGATTTATTTGTTTCTATTTTTACAAACGAGAAAAGTATTCTTTAGTAAGTCTAGGGCAAGCATTAAAAGCAGTATCTATTGGAGCAGCATTAGGAGTAGCAGCAGGAGTATTATGTAGTGATAAAAATATCCCTAGGAATAGTAGTTAGGAGCTAGTTTTATTATGGACCATTGTTTTGATTAAAAAACTATTTTTGTAAAAAATGATAAAATATTAATTAAAGTAAACCATTAGGTTTTTTTAAGATATTGTAATAACGATTTATTTGCTAAATTTACATTAATTTTATGATACAAAAATAACCATGACGCTAATAATGACATAAGTTAAAATACCAGTTGGCTCTGTCGCGAAATGCCTAATCTTCACAATTTTCACCTTCGTTATGGTGATCCGCTACACCGCGTCAGGCGATAAATTGAAAATCTTAAACCTTTAGCAACATCGCAATCGATCAAGTTTTTCTATTTTGCGACAGACCCCTGTTGTAAAGTTAATGCTAATGGCAAATAATCCGAACATTATTAAATAGTATATAAATCAAAGTTGTCCATCAAATTCCAACTAAAAAATACTGATTATTGAGTTTTTTTAATGTATTACTTATGTAACATATTTAGCCCTTTTCCCATTCTGAGCGTTATGAGTTACAATAAGGCAGCATGGAAAATATACGTAACTTTTCAATTATTGCGCATATCGATCACGGTAAATCAACATTATCTGATCGCTTGATCCAACTGACGAATACCGTCGCCGATCGAGATATGAAAGCCCAATTACTCGATTCGATGGAGTTAGAGCGGGAACGTGGTATTACGATTAAGATGCAAGCGGTCCGAATGAAGTATCAGGGAAAAGAAGGGAAGGACTATATTTTGAATTTAATTGATACACCCGGTCATGTTGATTTTAGTTATGAAGTATCTCGGTCTTTAGCCGCTTGTGAAGGCGCATTGTTATTAATTGATGCGGCGCAGGGAATTGAAGCGCAAACAATGGCCAATTTTTATTTAGCGTTAGAACATGATTTAGAAATTATTCCTATTATTAATAAAATTGATTTACCTTCGGCGCAGCCAGATAAAGTATTGGCAGATATCGAGTTAGCATTGGGGATTCCTAAAGAAGACTGTTTATTATGTAGTGCAAAAAGTGGGGAGGGGGTTGCAGGTATTTTAGATGCCATTGTGGCAAAAGTGCCAGCACCCAAAGCGGGTGATCCAGACGCGCCGTTGCGTGCGTTAATTTATGATGCCCATTATGACGAGTATCGCGGTGTGATTAGTTATGTGCGTGTTTTTGATGGCCAAATTGCCCAGGGCCAAAGCATTAAAATGATGGCAACCGATCGGCAATTTGAAGTGGCGGAACTGGGTTTTTTTAAGCCTGAAATGACAGCATCTCAATATATTAAAGCAGGAGAGGTGGGCTATGTTATTTCAGGAATTAAAACCTTAGATGACTCGCGGGTAGGAGATACCATTACCGATTCTAAGCGACTCGCTGAAAACGCCTTGCCGGGTTATCAGAAGGCGAAAGCAATGGTTTTTTCGGGGATTTATCCGGTCGATACAGAAGCGTTTAAAGAATTGGGCGATGTATTAGATAAGTTAAAATTAAGTGATGCGTCTTTAAACTATGAAACAGAGTCATCACAGGCGTTAGGGTTTGGCTATCGTTGTGGTTTTTTGGGGTTATTACATATGGAAATTATTCAGGAACGGATTCAACGTGAATTTGGAATTGAAATTGTGTTAACAGCACCCAATGTAACCTACCGAATTCATACGACTAATGGGGAAGAAATATTATTAGAAAACCCAAGTCAATTTCCAGATCCAACTCATATTGAGTCGATTTATGAGCCATTTATGGGATTGTCCATTATTACGCCTAATGAGTATATGGGGCCGATTATGGAGTTATCTCAAGATGCCCGTGCAGTGTATAAAAAAGCGGAAATGTTAGATGCAACACGTCAGATCTTAACCTTTTCAATGCCCTTGAATGAACTCATTACCGGTTTTTTTGACCAATTAAAATCACGAACACGGGGATATGCGAGTATGGACTATTGGTTTGAGACATTTGAAGTGTCGAAACTCGTGAAAGTCGATATTTTAATCAATGGTGATCCAGTGGATGCCTTGTCATTTATTGCGCATCGTGACAAGGCAGAAACGATTGGTCGGAAATTAGCGGTCAAATTAAAAGACATTATTCCCCAGCAAATGTTTGAAGTCCCGATTCAAGGGATGATTGGCGGAAAAGTGATTTGTCGCGAAACGATTCGGGCCTTGCGCAAAAATGTCACGGCAAAATGTTATGGCGGTGATATATCACGTAAACGAAAGTTACTAGAGAAGCAAAAAGCAGGCAAAAAGAAGATGAAGCAATTGGGGAATGTTACTGTCCCCAAAGAGGCCTTTTTATCAATTTTAAAGACATCTGATTAAGTAACATGAAAATCGATCGTTTAGCGTATCAATCGATCACCGATTTTGAACCGATCATTCAACAACCGTATTCAGTGGTATTAGATTCTGCTGACCAGAGCCATTATGATACCCGTTACACCTATATTGGCTTTGATCCTTATGCAGTGATTACGGTAGCTGGTGGAAAAGTAACGGAAACATTTCGAGAAAATAATAGTTCCAATCAGTATGACGATATCGACGTTTATTTTAATCGGGTGATATTGAAATGGATCAATAATCAACAAAAAACGGATACGGAAAAGTTGATGGGCGGGTTGATTGGTTATATGTCATATGAGTCTATGTCTTGCTTTCAGGATTTTCAAGCTATAAATTGTTCTAGTTTTTCGCAATTATCTGAAATGATATGGGGTGTTTATGATCGCCTAATTTGTATTGACCATCACCAAAAAAGGTGTGAATTAATTGTTCGAGAGGATATTAGTGGTATTTCACTATCAAAAGCAGCTTTTTTAAATCAGTTAAACGGTTTTTCTAATCAGACTAAAGCCGTGAAACACAGCCGATTTCAATTAACATCTTCGGTTCAGCATCCTAATTTTTCAGAGTATAACAAAAAAGTACAGTCAATCTTAGCATGGATTCGTCAAGGACATACCTATCAAGTTAATTTGTCACAGCGTTACCAGGCTCAGTTTAGCGGGGATCCATTCGACTTATATTTACAACTCCAACAGCATAGTCCAGCACCTTATGGTGCCTATTTAAATTATCCAAGTGTTCAGATATGTAGTACATCGCCAGAACTATTACTTAGTAAAGTGGGTAGTCAGTTTACTACACGGCCGATTAAAGGGACAATTAAGCGTGAAACGAATGCAATAGCAGATCAGAAAAATAAAGAGATACTCAAACAATCTCACAAAGATCGGGCAGAGTTAACAATGATCATTGATCTTGTTCGCAATGATTTGAAACGAGTGTGCCAAGCAGGTACAGTGACAGTGGGTGATTTGTACCGTTTAGAGACATTTTCACATGTCCATCATCTCGTAACAGATGTAAAAGGTAGCTGGGATAGTAAGTCCTCATATTGGGATGTTATTTCAGCTGTATTTCCAGGCGGTTCAATTACAGGGGCGCCTAAAATTCGGTCGATTGAATTAATTAATACATTAGAATCAGTGCCACGATATATCTATACCGGAAGTATTGGCTATATTGGTTTTAATGGAGATATAAAATTAAACATTGCGATTCGGACGTTATACGCGCATAATAAGAAGGTCTATTTTCATAGTGGGAGTGGCATTATTGCGGATTCAGATCCACTCAAAGAGTGGGAAGAATTACAAATAAAAGCAGCAGGCATTTATTCCGCATTAATGAGTACGCCAAAACAAAAGGAGGAATATTATGCCAGTCGGTAATTGGGTGATTAAAGGGACAGAGATTGTCTCATCAGCATCATTAGAGTTTCCATTTGATGATTGTGGGTTTTTATATGGGTATGGTTTATTTGAAACAGTACGTATTTTGAATAAAACGCCACTATTACTAGGAAGTCATTTGGGACGTTTGCAGCGGACATCAATTGTTATGGATTTAATTATTGATACTGATATAGATCAATTAATCGGGTTAGTAAATAACTTAATTAAAAAAAATGCAATTGAAAATGGGGTGTTAAACTTATATTTAACGGGTGGAAATCGACCCCGATCAATGTATCAATTAGGGCTAGAAAAACCAACGTTGTTAGGTGTGATTAGAGAATATCCAGTCGATAATTTAGCCGCATTAACACTGGGTTTGCGTCAAACATCATTTCAACGAATTCCTGTTGATGGTATGAAGACCATGTCCTGGTTCAAAAATATTTTAGAGAAACGCTTAGCCCCTGAGTTTAATGATATTATTTTATATGATACGAATGATCAAATTTTAGAAACGACAACGGCAAATATCTTTTTTATTAAAGAAAAGCAATTAGTAACGCCTAAAGCGTCAGAGATATTAATGGGGGTCACACGTAACTTTGTGATAGAAATGAGTCAGTCCCATGGATTTACTGTAGAAGAGCGTTCGGTAGAAGTATCTGAATTAGCAGAGTTTGATGAAATATTTTTAACCAATGCAGTTCATGGTATGATTGAAGTGGATTCAGTTGAAAATCATGAATTTTTACGTTCTGGTGATACAGTCCAGTTAATAAAAGAAAAATATATACAAGAAATACACGAGTTAAGTCAGAGATGTTCATTGGTATAGCAATTGTTTTGTTGGACAAATGTTGAAGAGTATAGTATACTTAAATTGAAATAGATTGTTTTCATTATAATAGATTATAATTAACTTAGTTGTCACAAAGGGATATTTAGATTATGTCTGAAATACGTCCAGCAGCGCCAAATACAGGTAGAGTGAGACCTGCATCAACAAGTGAGGAAGCACAAAAACAAATTGACGCTTCCCCTTCAAAAAGTATTACGTCAGTAGATTCTGACCCAGCCGTTAAGCATGCAGCTAAACCAGTTGAGCAGCAACCATTTAAAAGTGTCACAAGGCGTTTGTCAGAAAAAGATATTATGAATCAACTATTTGAAATTCAGCGGGCACCTAGTCAAGATAATAAGCAGTTATTATCGACGATGATTCAGCATGGGATTCCGGCGACAGCAGAGGCCTTTGACGATATTCAGACATTGATTAAGGGTAAAAAACGTAATGCAGATATGCGTTCAGCAGTTGTAAGTTATGCCAAAGGGTTAGGTACGTCCACGGATGGCATGGAGATCTTGTCTCAGTACTTTGCTAATCAAACAAATATTGCTGATAATCTTAAAAAGTTACAGTCAGGTGTAAAGCAATTTCAAGCCAGTTTATCTGCAAAGCAGCAATTATTTGATTCGGGGTTGTTTGCAGGGGTCATGGGAATTATAGGTGAGCTAGATGATTCATTAAAGAAGTTGACCAAGAAACAGGAAGGTAACGCAGTAATAAAAGAATTAAAACGTGGGAAATTAATTCATGAATATAAATTAATAGGGGATTTTTTAAGTGGGGTTGAAAGTAAGATCAAGCAGGGAAGTGCAAAAGATATGATACAGATTAAGCATGAGTTTAAAGGCTTTAAAGAGACATTAAATGGGGTGTTGAAGGCATTGACCAGTCAGTCAATATTGTCACGTGATATGATGACGCAAAACGATGTGGATGCCGCCTATTATTACCATCAATTCCCAAATCCAATGGCACCAACAGAACAGTCAATGGATCTGTTAATTAAAAAAGATAAAAAGTCAGCTCAAGGTAAAGTTGATATTGAAAATACGCAGATTATTATTCGTTTTGAAACGCCTGATTTAGGTGAAGTCAGTGTCATTATTGATTTAAAGAAAAATAAAGTATCGTATAAATTTCAAACTGATAATGGTAATACGAAGCAATTAGTAGCTGAAATGACTTCAGAGTTACGAGATCAAATGTCAGAGTTAAATTACGAGCTAGTCGGTGTGCAAACGTTACAGAAAAAAATAGATATTAAACAGTTACTGATTCCTGTGCTTAATTTAGATAAGATGACGCGAATTATTACGGAGGCATAAGTGAATTAATGGCAAAGAAGTATGTTCCAAAAGGAAGTAAAAAAAATATCAAGCGTTATGTCGATGATTTGAGACTACCAAAAGATAAGCAAAAGCTAAAAGCAGTTGCTATTAAGTATGATATGAAAAAAGGAAAAGCGCCACGTATTACAGCAACTGGAAAAGGGGCGATGGCAGAGATGATTTTACAGGTTGCAGAGGAGCATCGTGTCCCTTTTTATGAAGATACCTCTTTAGCAAATTTATTATCTAAGTTAGAATTAGATACAGAAGTTGTGCCAGAGCTATATACATTAGTGGCCGAAGTATTGGCATTTGTTTATCAGCTAGATAAACAAGCTCAGAAAAAAAAATTAAAACAGGCGGGAAGTAAACCAAAAAAATGATAAAGCATAGTATAAATATTTTTATAGTAATCATCGTTTTTTGTGTCCAAATGATAACTTGGGGGTATGATATGCATGGGGAGATTCAAGATAAAGCGGTTCAAACTAATTTACATGCATTAGCTGCATTTCAAGTTCATTATACTAATTTTATGTTTTATACGATTAATGTCGGAACGCCAGGGTTTATTGAGGAGGGCGTTTATAATACGCGTCGTAAGAATGGCAATATTGAATATGTACCGTTTATTAGGTGGCGTGCAGGTCCGCCTGTGGAGACAGGACGTCCACTGGATTTTTATCTTGATGCTGCAAGCCGAGGTTTTTATGTGATAAAAATGCCAGGTACATTGGCCTTTACACGAGATGGTCGATTTCAATTAGACTCTAGGGGTCGGTTAGTAACCATGTCAGGTCAATATCCCGTACTGGGTCAGGAAGGAGAAATATTTTTTCCTGAAGGGGCATCAGTAAATGATATATCCATATCCAGGGCGGGCTTATTATATTTAGGGAATCAAGAAATTGATCGACTACGAATTGCAGTATTTAAGTCATTTAAAGAAATGCAAACAATGGATACCTTAAATGGTTCTTTTTTTGTGTTAACACGTCCAATTCAAACCATTGAAGGGCCAGAGCATTATAAAATTAAGCAAGGGTGGTTAGAGGAAAATAACATTTTAAAGGCAATTACTGGAGATATTTTAATGGCAAAAAATGCGTACGATGCAAATGCAAAGACGGCGCATTTAATTAATCGTGTATTGGGAAGTGCAGCGTCACTGGCAAGTCCATAATCAAATAAAAGGAGGAAAATAAAAGATGTTATCACAATTATTTATGGCAAAATCAGCATTTTTCTCATATGAGAGAAAAATGCAGGTGGTTGCTAACAATATTGCAAATGCACAAACAACAGGCTATAAGAAGCGGAGATTGGAAATGGAGAGTTTATTTCCATTGATTTTAGAGCGCGCTTATTCAGAGTTTGAAGATCAAGTGTCAGGTGCGGGTAATAAGCGTAAAAAGTATATGGAGTATGGTCAAGGGGTTCGTATTGTTGATATTACAAAAGATTTTAGTACCGGAACAATCGAGGTGACTAATCAACCCTTAGATTTTGCAATTGAAGGCAATGGTTTGTTTCAGTTTAGATTGCCCGATGGTACGTTAGCTTATGGTCGTGCGGGTAATTTGCATATGGATGCGGAAGGTAATTTATTAAATCCAAATGGACATCCTTTAGAGCCTGCAATTCGTATTCCACGTAATACAACAGAGATTGTTGTAAACCAGGAAGGGCGTGTTTTTGTGCGAATTAATAATCAAGTCCAACCTCAAGAAGTGGGGCAAATTATGTTAGCACGCTTTCAAAATCAAGCTGGCTTAAAAGATATTGGCCAAAATTTATATCATGAAACGGCAGCATCAGGAACACCAGAGCTTGTCGTCCCAGGAAGAGATGGAGCAGGTAATGTAAAGCAGCGAGCATTAGAGTTTTCCAATGTGAATATTATTGAAGAGATGATGAATATGTTATTAACACAGCGATCGTTTGAGTTGGTAGTTAAGACGATTAAGAGTTCAGATGATATGCTGAAAATTGCAAGTGATATTGGTAAGTAATCGTGCAAACTAATCGTAGTGAAACGTATAATACAATATAAGAAACATACTAAACTGATTGGGTTTGTTTTAGGTATTATATATAGTGCTGTTATTCCTATTAATGGCAATTTGTTATCAGATACATTACGGCAAAAATATAAGGAAAAAGTCATGACTGATCATCCCCATATTGTATCTTCCAGTATTACGGTTACTTTTTTTAATGAAAGCGCGTTAGTTTATCCAACAGGCAGTGAGTCGTATCAATTTTATTTTCCAGAAGGGTCTAACGTATTAGGACGAACTATACTGCCATTAACGTTTTTAAATACACAAGGACGTCAACTTAATACAGTAAAAATTCAAACAGAGGTAACAGGAAAAGCCTATTATTTACAGACCATAAGACAATTAAAGCGACGTGATAAATTAACAAAAAACAATATTAAAGCGGTATTATTAAGTACCTATGGTAAGCCAAGAGATAGTCAATTAGTATTGACAGATGTATTAGGAAAAGAAGTTAAATCAACGATTGCTAAAAATACGATATTATCATCATGGATGGTTCAAGTGCCAAAAGTAATTCGTAAAGGACAACATATAATAGTATTCTTAGAGAAGGCTGGTGTGTCATTAAAATTAAAGGGAGTAGCGTTAGACGGAGGCGTATTAAAAGAAAATATTCGTGTAAAAGTAAATTATAAATCGCATCGAATCCTACAAGGAGAGGTCATTAATGAAACAACTGTTCGTGTTCCTTTTATGTACTAGTTTACTGTTAGATATTACTTTGGCAGATTCATTATGGCAGCCAAACCAAGCCCCTATTTATGGAGTGTCTAAACGGCGGATCCGTGTTGGAGATGTCGTAACAATTTATGTGTCAGAGTCCACTAATGCAGTTCAGTCAGCATCAACGTCAACACGTAAAGATTCAAGTATTGGGGCAAAATTACTTGCAAATTGGGATCAAATATCAAATATTTTAGGGAATGAACAAACCCGGCGTAACCTTGATGTTGGGTTTGATGGTTCGGATTCTTATGAAGGGACAGGACAGACGGCAAGACGAAGTAGTGTGAAAGCAGTCGTAACATCAGTCATAACAGAAATTTTAAAGTCTGGGAATTTGTATATTGTGGGAGAGCATAAAGTGAAAGTGAATGATGAAGTAGAAACAGTAAAAGTATCTGGAATTATACGGCCACAAGATATATCTGCACAAAATAGTGTCTTTTCGTATCAAATTGCAAAGGCAGAGGTCTCTGTCAATGGAGCAGGTGTTGTTGGTGCAAAGCAACGACCTGGTATAATGACTCGTGTATTTAATTGGTTATTCTAGAAGGGAGTATCAGTGATGTTTAACAATAAACAAAATGCAATCACAATAAAAATAATAACCGGGATGATAATTTGTGGGATCGTTTGGTGTATACCAACCCATCATTCTGCTCAAAACAGACCCGTAAGATTAAAAGATGTGGGTAAAATTATTGAGGCGAGAGATAATCAATTAATGGGATTTGGATTAGTTGTAGGACTCAAAAATTCAGGAGATACACGTTCAACAGGCTTTACTCATTTGGCACTACGTAATTTATTAGGAAAAATGGGTGTTGCAGCAGGAATTGATTTTAATTCTCGTAATGTGGCCGCCGTAATGGTCACTGCAAAGTTACCGCCATTTATTAAAAAGGGACAACGGATTCCAGTTACAGTATCAGCATTAGGGGATAGTACCAGTTTAGTAGGAGGGACTTTATTAACAACGCCATTACAGGGCGTTGATATGCAGACATATGCCATTGCACAAGGGGGGGTGTTAGTGTCTGGGGTTAATGAGTTATCGATAAGTTCACAACTAAAAAAAGGGCAATCAACGGTGGGAAGTATTATTGATGGCGCAATTGTTGAAGCAGAAGTGCCGGTTACATTTTCAGATCAACATAATATTACAATTGTGATGAATGAGTCTAATTTTATTACGGTATCACGTGCGACACAGGCCATTCAAGAAAATGGGTTTTCAGGAGCCAAGGCGCTTGATGCCAATACGATTAAAATCCCACTCACAGATTTAAACTCTTCAGATCTTGTAAGAACAATTGCAATAATTGAAAATATTTTATTAGTTCCAGATGCGTCAGCAAAAATTGTGATTAATGCAAAAACAGGAACCATTGTTATTGGTGAAATGGTACGCTTATTTCCAGTGGCATTAACGCATGGTGGCCTTTCAATCCGGATTAATGATGACCAAGGAGGGTTTGGTCAAGTTCAAGGCGCTGCAGGAGAAACAATTAGTTTGGAACAAGAGCAGTCACAATTATTATATTTAAATCCAGTTGATACATTATCTAGTTTAGTCAATGCCTTAAATCAAATTGGGGCAACACCGAAAGATTTAATATCCATTATTGAAGCATTAAAAGAATCGGGCTCTTTAATTGCAGATATTGAGGTGATTTAATGATAGTAAGTGTCATCGGGGTTGTATTATGGATATTTAGTCACAGTATCACTGCTCAATTAAGTCCAGTGGTAGAGCTACCGCCAGGAATATTGACATCAGGCGTACAGCCACAGTCACGTTCTGAACGGGCGATTAATGAAATTCAAGCGTCATTAATTTATAGTATGTTTACAAAACCCATGTTTGATATTAACGCAGTCTTACAAGAAGAGGATGAAGAAGAAACCATATTGTCAAACAAGCAGTCAAAAGAGTTTGTAAATCAATTATTGGCTCGTGTTTTAGCAGAAGATCTTGCACGACAAGATATGTTAAAATTAAGAGAGCAGTTAAAAAGGCAATTAGGGTTATAATGGAATGATTAATTTAAGGAAATATCGTGACAGAAGAAAATAATATAAATATTGATAGGTTAAAACAAAGTGACACCTTATCACAAGTTAAAGGGGAGACCGTTTCCGAAGCATTTATTGAGGCTCATATGTATATTATTAAATCACTTGCATCATCAATAATAAAAAAAAGAATGGTCCCAGCCTGTATTGAATATAATGATTTAATCAACTGGGGAATTGAAGGTTTAATTCAAGCACGCCAAACATTTAAAGATAATCAAGGAGCACAGTTTAAAACATATGCTTATATTCGTATTAGAGGAACACTATTAGATAAAATTAGAGCAGAATGGAACTATCGAAATCCCAGTCAATATAGTGAAAATCGTCAAAAAATAAATAATAAGATCAAAAGTGTGGTATCTAATTACGATACAACAAAATCTCAGAAAACAGAATCAAAATTAGTAAATAGTGTCATTGAAAATACAGTGACTGCATATATGATATCAATTGATCCTATGCTTGTTGATTATGAGTCAGAAAAATTAGGAACTCAAAATCCAGAAGTAGAGTATATAGATAAATCTGAGACAGTACTATGGGAAGAAATAGACAAGTTGAATGACGATGAAAAAAATATTGTATACCTCTTTTATGTGAATGGGTTAAAACAACTTGAAATTTCTGAAAAATTAAACTTTTCTAGGAGTAAAGTATCAAGACTACATGCACTTGCATTAGAAAAATTAAAAAAAAGATTAAAGAGGAAGTATAATGAAAAATAAATTTAGATATATCATATTGCTAGCCATTGTAATTTCACATTTAACTTATGGACAAGCACCAGTAGATTCAAATCAAAATAATCCATTTGTATTAGAGGAGATGCTTTTTGATAGTTCTATGAATGCTTTAGAAAATGCAGCCAAAGATTCAAGTCGTCGCCACGCAATATATAGTTATAATATTGCAAATGCGACCACCCCAGAGTTTCGTCCTATTTTATTTCCTGAAGATCAAAGAGAAATATATAGAATAGCACCTCCCGGTGTTGCAAAAACATATTTTAATAAAGTATTGTTAGAACATCAAACTGCAAAATTAGCTCAAAATCGTAATCGTCAATCTGCATACTACGCATTATATCGGAAGAAAATAGATAATTACCGTCAAATTATTTCTCTAGGTAAAAAATAAGGAGTGAGTGATGAAAATAGTTGATAAAATTATTATTCAGTTAGTCATTATTACATTACTACCGATAGCTGTTGTGGCGCAAACATTAGATGATGCAATGGCCATTAATATGTCTGGAATCATTGCACAGCGTCTTAAAATGACAATTATTGCCGAAAATGTAGCTAACTTAATGACATTAAAAGATGAGTCCACAGGCTTACCCTATCAAAAAAAATTCGTGTCGTTGGAAGCGAGTGAAATGGGGGTTCGTATTTTAGGTGTAGAACGTAGTCAAGAACCATTTGGTAGATATTTTGATCCCGCTGTACCACAGGCAGATGAAAATGGATATTTTTATTTACCTAATGTAAATATGCCGCATGAAATGATTACATTAAAACATACAGAGTCGATGTTTGATGCTAATATTAATGCATTTAAATTAAGTAAAGCAATGTATCAAACAGCAGTTGAAGTGTTAAAATAGGGTGATGAAAAATAATGTCAGATAATAAAACACCTCAAATATTATTAGATAGCAAGTTGAATCAATTAGCAACAAAACCCACGACATACTCACCTGAGGTTCCATTTCAAGAATTTTTTGACGACGCATTAACTACAAAAGAGAGTATGATAAAACCAACAGTCCCACAGAAGTCCCCTGTTGTTGCAATGAATAACACGATGGATCCATTAACATTAAGTAAAAATGGGGCAGTATTAGCACAAGCTGTGAATTCAACTCCAGTTAACAGAGAAAATAATAGAAAAAAAATAAGTACTGATAATAAAAGTAAGTCATTAGATAATGCAGAAAAAAAGGTGACCCATACTCCATTTCAACTCTTTATCGATCAAGCGATAGAAGTGTTAGATCGTATTAGCCAGCAGGAAAGTTATGTTAACAATTTAACGGAAGATTATATTAGTGGCAAAGTTTCAATTGATGAAGTATCGATTGAAGCCACAAAGTTAAATATGGCAATTACATTTATAACCACAGTGATTACGACGGCATCAACAACATTGAAAGAGTTAACAGGGATGCAAATATAGGGTAGAAAAAGAGAATGGCAGAAACAGATAATTTAGACTTAAATTATGATGACGATGATCCTGAAAACGAGTTTCAGGACCAACAACAGTTTGCTGATGCTTCCAGTTCATTTTTTGAACGAAATAAAAAAAATATAATTATTCTTTTGGGATTTCTAGTGATTACCATTGTGATAATCATCAGTTATCGTGTTTTATATCAAACTGAAGCGCCCCAAGTAACTAGACTGGAAACAACATCATTACAAAACAATAGTAATATCCAAATTGATCAAAATAGCAGTAGTCCAGCAATACAAAAGACAGAAAAAAAGAAAAAACGAAAAAAAATTAAGTATGAAAAATTATATACATTAGATGCGGTACAAGTGACACAACTTGTTAAAGAACTTAGTTTTGCAAATATTTTTTTTAAAACAGAACAAAGTGGATCAAAATTTAGTGTATTTGTTGATGAATTAGAAGTAGATAGAGCAAGAAATTTACTTGCTGTAAAAGGGTTGCCCTCAGGAGGTGCAAAGGGATATGCCTTATTAGATAATGCACAAACGTTAGGTGTAACCGAGTTTGATAAACGAATACGATTTTTAAGGGCACTATCTGGAGAACTTGAAAAGGCGATTATTCAATTTGAAATGATTGAAGATGCAAAAGTTCAAATCGTATTACCAGAGCATCGTCTTTTTTCAGTAACGCAGCCGCCTGTAACATCGTCAATTTTAATTAGAAAATCCTATAATAGTCATATAACAGATGATGTGGTCTTTAGTATTATTGAATTAGTGTCCAATGCAGTTGAAAATTTAAAGCCAGAAAACATATCGGTGATTGATACCTCAGGGTTAGTATTATCAGAAGGAATTTTTGAGCGGATAAAAGCACGAAAACAAGGAGATAAGGTCAGACATCCTAAAAAGATTAATCCAGATGTAGAGGGGATTGAAGACAAGGTAGTGACACGTGAACAAGCGATAGGAAAGCCGTTAATTCCAAATTATAAGAGTATTTCAGAATGGTTTGATGTTAAGTGGAAATTTGAGAAAGTATTAGCAGATAAAGCAATGAAGCAATTAAGAGGTGTCCTCCCATTTGGGTCATATAAAGTGGCTGTTTCTTCTGATATTGGTCCAATTGAAAATGGAGAAATAGTTGATGTTCGGAGATTAACAGTGAGTGTCGTGGTTGATCAAAATAATGATGAGGTTTTTTTAGATAAACAGGTAAAGCAAGAAGTATATAATACAATTGCCAGTGCGATAGGCTATGTTAAAGAGCGGGATAAAATTATTTTAAGTATGGCTGATTTTACGTTATTGAGTAATCAAGAAAAAAGAGACATAGAAAAAATGATGGGAATCAGTCAGTGGAGTGGTAAAACTATTTTACTGACAATGTTAACTGTATTATTGGGTTTAATCAGTAGTATCTGGATATATCGGCGTCGCCAAAAGAGAAATAAGACTGTCAAAACGGATGATATTTTAGAAGATAACCCAGTGGAAGAAGAAGATGATTTTTTAGATATAAAAGATGAAATTGAACTTGAGAAAAATGTAAATGAATTACAATCATTAACTCAGTCTAATCCTAAAAAAGTGGCTGATTTAGTAACAAACTATTTTACGGAAGAAACACCAGGGAGTAGTCAGGAAGTAGAAAATAATGACGATAGTCAAGTTGAAAGCGATGATAATAGTGATGTATTATTTGATGACGATACTTTATTTGAAGAAGATGTCTTTAGCGAGTCCCCAGAACTACAGGAGGATACAACATCATGATTTCAGGAAAAAACAAAGCGTATATTATTTTATCAAAATTAGGATATTCTCAAGAGAAAGTATTAGCATTATTACCCACAGAGATTAATTCATTTTTTAATAGCTATCAAAAAGATAATATTGAGTTAAGTCACTCAGAAGAGTTATCAGTTTTAGAAGAAGCATTGAGCATATTATCTTCAGAGGAACCTGTAAATACAGAACCAGAAGCAGTCTTACAATCACAAGACGTTTTGCTAAGTAATCCTTCAGAAGAGATCCTGACTAGTGAAGCGGTTACTGAAGATCATCTAGATAAAGATCATAATGAGGAAGAAGATGTTCAAGAAGAAAGTCATTTAGATCAATATAACGCGCCAGAAAAAATTGCGAGGAAATTAAGCCAACAAAAACAGCAAATTATTTCTTTTTTCATGACTAATATGGAAGATGAAATGTTAAAACAGGCAGTAATGTATCACTTGGATAGGGATATAGTAGACAATATTGATCAGACAACTGTTGAAATGACGCCCATATCAAAAAAAGTATATGAACGGTTGTATTATGAGTTATGTATCAAAAAAGAAGCAGATAACGAAGACAATGAAGAGGATAGTATGCCAGCAGAGTCGATTAATAACCCAGAAAATAAACCGGAAAATAACACCGTTGAAGACAATAATAAAGAAGTCGAAATGGCCGGAGCCAGAAGTAATGACATTTTTTCAAGTGGGAATGCGACAAGTTCATTTGGGGGGTTATTTTCATAAAAGAAAAGAATTATAAAAATCTCAATAGTAAAAGTATCATTTTAATAAGCCAAAACTAATTCTTATTATAATAACTAACATCCCAAAATAAACAATCAAGTCGCCAATATAGTAATAAATACTTTTTGAATGTACCTTATAGACGGTATCAGTAATCACTTTTTGTTCATTTAATTGTGTTTGTTGCAAAGAAACTCCTTTAGGAGAAATAATTGCCGAGATACCCGTGTTGGATGCTTGAATAAAATAACTTTGTGTTTCTACAGCCCTAAAAATACCCATTTGAAAATGTTTTTCTGCACCCGTCGAGTCATTAAACCAGGCATTATTGGCTAACATCAGCATAATATCACTATCTTTATGTTTCATTGATCGATAAAACCATGGGTAAATTGATTCTAAGCAAATACCAGGTCCAATACGCAGATCATTAACAATGAGAGGTAATTGATCATTTGATCCAGGCGAATATTCACTTCCTGGAATTAGTTGTCCAATACCGAGCCATTTTAATAGCGCTTTACCAGGCCAGTATTCTCCAAATGGCATTAAGCGCGTTTTATGGTAGTAATAGTCAGAAATACCGTCAGGTGTCATCATACAAAGAGAGTTAAAGTAATGATCATTAAAGCGAGTAGGGCTACCAAAAATAATAGGGGTATTATAGCGATGAGAGATCGTGTTCATTTGGTGTAGCAGATATTTTTGATGTAAATTAAGTGCAGGGGTAATCGTTTCAGGCCAAAAAATAAGTTGATTGGGTTGTTGTTGGAGCGTATCTTTAGTTAGCTCAAGATAAGATTGTCTAATATCAGACCAATTGTTTCGATTTAATTTCATGGCTTGTGGATGGTTTGCTTGAATAATACTGACAGTATGAGGGTCGGATTGTGACAAAGGACGTATCAGCATAAATTGACCAATGCTGATGAAGATTAAAATAAAAAGCAGAGCGATAACGCCATAAAGACGTTTTTGACGTGTGAAAATGAGATAAATTAGTATATTAATACTAATAAGAAGTAATGAGAGACCAAAGACACCGCCAATACTGGCCCATTGTAACAAAGTGGGGTTATAGGCCTGAGAATAACCAATACTACCCGTTGAGTTACCAATGATGGTTTGTGTACGTAACCATTCACCAAGAATCCAACAAAAGGGAAATAACCACAAACAGCGACCAGTAAGGTAGTATAGTAAACCTGAAAATGCATAATATAGTCCTAAAAATAGGGTATATAAAATAACAAGGCTAATAATACTAAGTAGCGTCGCGTAGTCTTTTAGTTCGAGGAGCCAAAGATGCATCAGTCCCATATAGGTAAAGCCAAATGAAAAGAAGTAGATCAAATGAGTCGTTAATGAGTTTAAGCGCTTAAGGCCTAACAGAAACGGAACAAAAGCAATAAAAATAATACCCCACTGGTTAAATGGCGGAAACGCACTATAAGTAAGTATCGCAGATAAGATACTGGGCCAGCAATATACGCTTAGTGAATAGAGATAGTGCATTTTTCAATATCCAGTGCGTTATTTTCTTCTGTGATAGAAATCACATTACTGTATTCTGCTTCTCTTTCG
>MDSW01055429.1_pt1 | contig 17319 bp, 17 predicted proteins | sample 811171 | NCBI WGS metagenome assembly MDSW01 (sample SAMN05326641, study PRJNA326480) | marine metagenome | isolation source: seawater | place: Atlantic Ocean: North West | collected 2012
TAAATCTCTTCTTATTTTTATTATGATAATTCCACCAATCAAAAATTCTTACATCTAATAAAGAATGGTGAAGCTGAAAATTTATTTTAATAAAACTTTTTGAGAAATATTCAATAAATTTTGAATATATATTGTTTGATATAGAAAGCCATGAGTGTTTGGGCTGATCAATAATTTTTTTTGACCAAAAAGGCCCAAAGTAATAAAAAAAATTTGGAATACCTATTTTTTTATTATCTATTTTTATTGGCCAGCAGCACATTACTTCGTTTCCTTTTAATGCAGCTAAAAATTTAATATTTTTATAATTTTTTAAAAATGATGGATTATTATAAATGCAGCCATTTGGAGAAACTTCCCAGATTTTACTAGCATCTAAATAATTTATCGATTTTATTTTATATTTTTTCAATTTTTTAATTTATTTTATTAGATTTAATTTTTTAAATAAATTTAAACTTTTCTTTACCTCATTTATAGAAAGATTACATGAATTTGCAATTTCTATAATTGATGTCTTTCCATCAACATATGATAAAATATTAGTCATTGATCTAACTTTTTTTCTTAAGCTGATTGTAGAGATTGAAGGATATAAACCACGCTTACTTAAATGTGGCTCGCAAAAGCATTTATTAATTGGAATAAAAAACTTAGAATTAAAGTTTTTTTCTAAATAGATTATACATTTTTTGTAGATATTATAACTGTCATTTAGTCCTTTGGGGACAACAACTGATCCCAATTTGTCCAATGAAGTATGATATTCCTTATAAGTTCCATACTTTGACTTTGTGATTGAACAAATAGGTAGATCAACATTTGGGGAACAAAACTGTCTTTCATCACTTCCTCTATCAAGCCAAGTATAAGTTTTAAATTTTTTTTTATTCATTTTTAAAATTTTTTTTGCAACTAAATCACTTAAAGTATTTCCATTTCTAGAGGGAATATAAGAAAAATTTTTTTTATCACCAACACAAGTTATAACATATCCAGCAATTAAATTTTTTTTTAATCTTTTTATATTTTTTTTTATGTATGCTATTGAACCTATAGTTTCTGGAATAAATATTATTCTATAACTAAAATTTCTTTTTTTTAATTGAATCCATTTTGCTAAATAAGTTAAAACTGAAATCCCAGATATCTCATTGTTGGCCATCTCGGGATGACATATATATGTCGAAAAAAGTATTTCTTTATTAGTTTTTCCTTTAATAAATAATTCTCCATAGTTTAAAACACCTTTTTTATGTTTTGCATCTATATAGGCCTTGTAAATCCCATTCTTAAGGCTTTTCTTTTGATTATGAGAAATACAAAACCCCCAGTCTTTTTTATAATAAGAAGTAATATATGGAATTGCATTTGAAAGCTTTGGTAATGAATACATTTTTTTAAGTAATTTATTTTTATTTAAAGACCTATTTATAGGAATGCTATATCCAACTAAGTGAAGGTTATTTTTTTTAAATTGACATATTTTTTTGCCTTCTGGAGTTACTATATATGCATCTTTTACATTCCATTCTAAAGGTATTGTCCAATCATAAACTTTTGCTCCAGATCTAAAGTTTTTGATCTTCATTCTTGGTAGAACTTTTTTAACATCGGTAAGAGTTTTTCTAACTCCATGACCTGACAAACTTCTAGGATATTTTATTATTTTTTTTGCAAAATTAAAAATTTGATTTTTTGAAATCATTGTTTAAAAATTTCCTTTAAAGATTCAATAAAAATGTTTCTAGTAAAAGTTCCAATTCCTGGTAATAAAACTTTACTTGAATATTTTAAATTTATCAAATTTTTAAATTCTTTTAATGAATCCTCAAAATCTATTAGTGGTACAGACAAAGTTTTTTCTAAATTAAATATTTTATAGTTTGTGTAAATTTGATTTTTGTCAATTATTTTCATTAATTCTAACTCTTTCCAAATGACATCCTTGAACTTATCGGAATTCTTCCATATTTCACTATTGATATTTGTAGGAACTTCGGCTGATAGAACATACTCATTTGAGCTAGTTTTTTCACCGTATAAAGAAATATTTGTTGCTCTGTTAGTGTTTATATTAATATCATTTCCATGAACATATTGATATTTAGAAAATAATTTATTTGTAGAAAAATAATAAAAAATCTGTGAAACATAATGATTATTTTTTTTTTCGGTAACTTTTTCCTCAAACAAATCTAATGCACTATCTAATTCGGTGGTCAAAAAAATATAATCAGCATTTAATAAAGATCCATCACAATTAATTAACAAATCTTCATTTTTTTTTATAATTTTAGTATTATTAGAAACAATAAATTTTAAACCTAATTTTCTAAGTCTGCTCTCCATAATTTCAGCTATATAACCAATATACTTTCCTTTCGGGTAAAGAGAAATTCTATCTAGGTTTAAAGATTTTCTTCTAGAAGCAATTCTTTTATTAAAAAAATCTGTTTTCTTTAAAATATTTGAAAAAAAATCTGGTAATAATGTTTGCCTATAACATAAAAAGTGACTGTATCCACAAACTAAATGGGATAGTTGTTCCGCTTCAAGGTTCGTATTACGTAAACATGCTTCTTCTAAAACCTTTCTTATATTTGAAGGATAAGTATTTAGTATATCTCTGTAACTTCTTATATTTATTTTATTATTATTTAAAATTTGTGTAAAATATTTAACTAATGCTTCAAATGCAAAATAATAACTCTTATGAGGCCAGTATGGAATAGCATGATCATAATAGATTTTTCTATTTGTATAGGTCGTTGCTCCGTACCCAAAATCAAAAAGATTTTCTTTACCAACAAAATCTTCAAGAATTTTTTTAGTATTTTTATTAAATCCATCAAAAAAATGATATCCCTTATCAAAATTTCCACCTTGCCATTTTATAGGTCCCATGACCCCATGAATATTTTTGTTATTCGAAATTATTGAAACATCTTTTGAAAAATTTAAACAAAAATAAGCAGTCATCATTGCTCTAAAACCACTTCCAACAATTATGATTTTTTTGTTATCAAATTTTTTATTTTCTGAATTCATATTTAATATAAAATAATTTAAATTTTTAAGATTATAATTAACATGTCTTTATCAATAAATAAAATTTATTAGCATTTATCTTCAAAACATATATATATCTAATATGAAAAAAATAATTCTAACTTCAAGTACTTATAGTTCAAACAAAGAAAAAAAAAATAGAGAATCTTTAATTAAATTATTTAACAATTGGCCAAGTACAGATGAGTTTAAAATGCGTAATCTAGGGTTATTTCAGAATAGAATAAACCTTATGAGAATTTTGTTTATGAATGAACTGTATCAAAAAACAATTGATGTAACTGGTGATATTTTAGAATTTGGTTGTAGGTGGGGTCAAAATATAAGTTTATTTTTAAATTTTAGAGGAATTTATGAACCTTACAATATGGGAAAAAAAATAATTGGTTTTGATACTTTTTCAGGTTTTCCCTCAATATCAAAACATGAAAAAAAAGGTAATAAAAAATTAGCAAAGTTGGGTGGATTTTCTACATCCTTAAATTACGAAAAATATTTAAATCAAATTTTAGACTACCATGCATCTGAAAGTCAGGCAGGTCATTTTAAAAGGCATGAAGTTATAAAAGGTGATGCTTCAAAAACTATTAAAAAATATTTAAAATCAAATCAACAAACGCTTATAGCACTTGCATATTTTGATATGGACATTTATAAACCAACAAAAGACTGTCTTAAAGCTATCAAACCATATTTAACCAAAGGAAGTGTGATAGGTTTTGACGAGCCTAATTCAAAAGACTTTCCTGGAGAAACTATAGCTATCAAAGAAATTTTTGGAAAAATAAATTTTAAACTTTATCAGTCTAAATTTAGTGCAGGATCAGGTTATATAGTTATTGAGTAATAAGTTTTTTAAAAAAAATTTGGTATAAACATAATAAAATATTAGTTTGACTTCAATAAATCAACAAGCATTAAAAGATAAAAATGATGTGCAGATTCAACAGAATTGTAGTTTTTAGAATTAATCCAAAAATTTATATCACCAAGTTTAGATAAACTGTTATTATTTTTAAAGCCTGTAAAGGTAATGATGCTATTAAATTTTTTTTGTTTTGCAGATTTGACTGCTCTTATCATATTGGCAGATTCCCCACTTGAAGATATTAGTATTAATAAATCTCCTTTATCTCCATATTTTTTTATTACACGAGAAATCCAATTTTCAAATTTGAAATCATTTGCATAGCATGTAATTATTGCAGGATCATTATAATTTAAGCACTTTATCGAAGAATTATTACTTAAGTCCATACTAAAGTGGCTCGCTATGGGGGCACTACCGCCATTGCCAAATATGTGCACTCTATTTTTCTTTTTAAATTTTTTTAAAATATTAAGTGTTTTAATAAATTTTTCTGAAATGTTTTCATTATAATTTATGGTCTTCGAAAAAGAATTGATATAATTTTCTAAAAATTTTTTATTTTTTATAGACATTATTTTATTAATTTCGAAAACTTTTTAAACCAATCAGATTTATATCCAAAAGCTTTATCGTCAATATAAACATCGGAAGATGGTTTGTTAATTGAAAGTTTATGAAATTTTAATCCCCAATTAATTAGTTGACTATATGTTTTTTTATAGCCTTGTTTATTTGCTTTGTAAACATTATCCTTATTTCTACCCATATATCTTGCAGAGTAAATCTTAATAGTATGTCCGTTGTTATAAAGTTTATTTATTTTATTTATAATTTTTTTTTTTGGTTTTGAATTCTTATAATTACTGCCCTGAGTTTTACATATTGTATTGTCAATATCAAAGCAAAATGTGAATTTTTTTTTCATTTCAAAATTTTATTAATCTTCATATATTTATTATAAGATTTAGCAAATTAATTAAATAAATCTAGATTTGCATGAAAAAAACTTGGACATATAATTGTTTGTTTGGGTCTAAATCCATAATTAACATTAAAAATATCCCAAAATTCTTTCTGATTTTTCAATTCTTTTTTTAAATCAAGTTCGCCTCTTATGCAATTGTCCATATTTAGAATTGCTTCCTCAATTTCTTTAGGTGAATTATCAACTATTTCAAAATTTTTATCTTTCAATTTTTCTAGATTATTTATTTCTTTAAAAGGGAAATTAAAAATTTCTTTATAAGGTAAAAAATTATTTTTTTTTTTTGAATAAATTTTTTTAGGTAATATTATTGGTATGTAAAATAAATTTTGTAAATATAATGATTCAAAATCAATAAAATCAATTATTACTTTTTTTTTTCTCATAATTGTCGCCATTTCATTTATTCCTGATTGTGATGAGATAAAAAATAAACATTTTGAAACCAAATAAAGATCTAAAAAATCACTTCTTTTTGATGAAAATGCAAAATCAATAACCTGATTTGGATAATTTTTTGGTAGCTTAATCTGTTCTTTTGTTCCAAGTCTAAATGCAATGTAGCCTTGATCGATTAATTTATTAATTCCATTTAACTGATTTAGAACATTTGAATTTCTAGCCGTTTCAAAAATTTCACTTTTATAGCTTTTAGAGCGTCCGGCAAAACATATAATTGCTTTATATTGTGAAATATTAAATTCACTTAAAATCATTTCAGCATCAGATATTTCTTTTTTAGTAAAATTTATAAATGGATCATATTGCTGTAAAAGTTCTGAATCATCAATTTTTTTTCCTGGTGAAACTAATATTTTTCCTACTGGGTTTTTTTCATTAACAAAATAAATAAAATTTTTCGAAAAACTGAAAAATGAAAAAAAAATATATATCGGTTCCAAAATATGTCTTGGAAATACTAAAAGTTTCTTTTTCCATTTATCTAAAATATATTTATTTGAAATATTTTTTTCTGGAAACCAAAATACTATCGATGATTCTTTTTTATTTTTCTTTTCACATAAAAATATTTCAATAGGAATTAACATATGACCAAAAACACTTGTCTCTATAATTCCAATTCTAATATTTAGAAAAATTCTAAAAATTAAAAATACTAATATTATTGGTAACAAAAATATCAATTTTATCCAAAGAAGATAATATTTTGTTATCATATTAAATTAAAATTTAATTATCGGTCTAATGACTTTGCCATTTCTAAAATCTTTTATAGCTGAATTTATTTGGTTTAAATTATAAATTTTATTAAAAAAGAAATTATTTATATCTTTAAAATTTTTTATTATTTTTATCAAAGTATTTAAATCTTTTTTAAAATTTATATTTCCTCCCCAAGTTCCATGAATTTTTTTGCCAACTATTAAATCAAATGGGTCCAATCTTATTTTAGAATTAAATTTAGGATGTGAAGCAAATATTATTTTGCCTTTTTTTTTTATAAAATTCATCGAATTACTGATAATTTTTGCACTTCCTGAAGTTTCTATTATTAAATCATAATAATTTTTTTTAACTTTATTTAAATCTTTAAAGTAATTGATGTTATTTTTTAATAATTTTTTTTTTATAAAATTAATTTTAAATAAATTTTTTTCCACAACGTCAATTTCTTTATTTTTAAAGTAAATACATGCCAATAAAGAAGACAATCCAACTCCTCCTAGACCAATAATCAATATTTTTTTATTTTTGATTTTATTCTTTATGACCATCCCTGCTCCAGTCGGTAGTGCACAACCTAATACGACTCCTGTCTTTAAATGAATATTGTTTGGCAATTTATTAACTCTATTGGATGATATAATTGAAAAGTTACTTAATGTTGTTATATTTCCAGCATTTATAGTTTTATCTTTATATTTATACTTTGGTTTTTTTGCATCTTTTTTTGAATTTCTAATCCAACTTAAAAAAACTCTATCGCCAATTTTTATATTTTTTACATTCTTGCCTATGGCTTTAACTATTCCTGTTCCTTCATGGCCTAGCATATGAGGAAGAAATTTGTCTTTACCTCTATAGCCATTAATTTCAAATAATTGACTCCCACAAATACCAGAATAACACATTTTAACTAAAACTTGCTTACTTTCTAGTTTTGGTAAAGAAATATTTGAAAACAATTTTAATTTTTTTTTTCTAATTAATACAGCAGCACTAATCATTTTTTTAATAACATCCTTATTTTTTTTAAAAAGTTATTACTTGTAAATCCTAGAGATTTTTTAATATCAATATACTCGCCATAACCTTTTAAAAATCTATTCGGTAAATTTAAAAAAGCTGTTTTTGCAACTATTTTGCAGTCAATTATAGCTTGTTGAATATATCCAGTTGCACCATTATTCATACAATGCTCTTCTATTACAAATATTTTTTTTGTTTTTTTTAAACTTTTTTTTAAAGTTTTATAATCAAATGGCTTGATGGTTGGATAATATAATAAATCAACATATATTTTTTCTTTTCTTAATTTCTCTACTATATTCTTTAATTCTGTAAGATAAGGTCCAAAACAACAAATTGTTAAATGATTGCCATTACTTAATTTTATAGCTCTGCCAACTTTAATTTTTTCCTTTTTAATTACTTCTGAATGCATACTTGATGGAATTCTGAAATAATTAATACATTTTTTTTTATAAACTTGTCTAAACAAATAATTAAATTCATTTAATCCGGAAGGATAAAAAATTTGAGTGTTAGGGATATTTTTCATTATTGAAAAATCTGAATAGTTATGATGTGTACAACCAAGTTTTGAATAATCAAAAGAGGATCCAACGCTGACAAAATTTCCGTTTAAATTATTATAGCCAAAATCTATTTTTATTTGTTCAACACATCTTTCGATTAAAAATGGTGCAATAGTATGTACTACAGGAATTAAACCAGCTTTCGATAAACCTGAACTAAAGCTAACCATTGATGGTTCACAAATACCAATATTAAAATATTTTTCCGGAGAATTTTCCCTAAATTTTTTTAATATACCATGACTAATATCACCAACTATGACTGATAATTTTTTATCTTTTTTACCAACTTGATAAACTGTTTCAGCAAATTCTAATCTTATACTCATTAATTTTTTAATTCATTGATACACATTTGAAATTCTCTGTGATTTGGAATTTTATGATGCCATTTTGGATTATTTTCAATAAAACTGATACCTTTTCCTTTAATTGTTTTGGCAATGATAATTGTTGGTTTTTTTTTTTTATTTTTAAACTTAGAAATTGTTGTATTCAAACTTTTATTGCTGTGTCCGTCTGAATTGATTGCACGCCAACCAAAAGATTGAAACTGTTTTTTGATATCTGGTAATGGCAATATTTCTTTTGATGAATTATTATTATCTATTATACAACATAGATTATCTAATTTTAAGTTAGAAGCAATTAGAGCTGACTCCCAAATAGTACCTTCATTACACTCACCATCGCCAATTAAGCAATAAACATTATAATTAGATCTTAAAATTTTTAATGCTGCTGCAAGTCCAACTGCAGCAGGAAAACCATGACCTAGCGAGCCAGTTGAAAAGTCAACACCATTAATTTTTGTTGAATCAGGATGACCTCCAAGGATGCTATTTTTTTTAGCATATGAGTCTAATTTTTTTTTTGATATAAAATTAAATTTTTTTAAAACTACATAAAGAGCTGCTCCGCCATGACCTTTGCTCAAAATAAAAATATCTCTTTTTGTAATTTTTTTTTGTTTAATATTTCTTAAATGAAAAGAATAAATATTATTTATAATATCAATTATTGAGAGAGAGCTTGGAAGATGACCTTCTTTCGCTTTGTATATCATGCTAACTATATCTTTTCTTAATTCTTTATTTATTCCCATAATTTTTATTTAAAATTTCTATAGTTTTTTTTATATTTCTAAGAGGTTGATTTGGTCCTGATGGTAACATCAAACCATTCTTTGCAAATTTTTCTGAGTTAATTAGTTCTCTACTATTAGATTTTATATATTTGGCAAAGCTTAAAGGAGGGTGAATTTTAGATGTTTGAATTCCAAGTTTTCTTAAATCTTTTTCAAATTTATCTCTATTTTTGCATATAATATCTACGCAAATTGGTAACTCACCAGACCTTTTATTGACTGGTACAATTTTATAATATGAGCTTTTTTTAAGATTATTTATATATAGGTCATAAATTTTGTTTATATGGTTGATTTTTTGTTTTTTCTTTTTTAACTGTTCAATTCCCATTGATGATAAAAGGTCACTTACTTTAAAATTTAAACCCATATATTTATAATCATCCCATTTATTTCTAATACAGCCATGATCTCTGATATATTTAGCCTTTTCATAAATTGATTTTTTTTTTGTTACTAAAAAACCACCATAACCCACTGTAAGTAATGATACCATTCCTAAAGAAAAACAACCAACATCGCCTATTGTCCCCATTAAACCATATTTTGAATTTGAAAACATAGACTTACAAGAATCTTCTAGCAGGAATAGTTTCTTTTTTTTTGCAATTTTTTTGATCTTACTCATATTTGAACATCTTCCATGAAATTGAACTACAATTATTCCTTTAGTTTTCTTAGTAATTTTTTTTTCTATTAATTCTTCATCTATTCCTGGTAAGTCAAATTTACTATCTATCAAAATAGGAGTAGCACCACACGATATAACTGGCTGTGCAGTAGCAATCCAGGTCAAATTAGGTACTATTACCTGGTCATTTTTTTTTAAACCTAGAGACAATAATGAAATATGAATAGCCGATGTACCACTGTTTGTAACTACAACATAAGGAACTTTCATTTCTGTGGCTAATCTTTTTTCTAATTCTTGTGTTTTTTTTCCCTGACTAATCTTTTTTAAATTAAATGAATTAACTAGTGATTTTCTCTCCTCTTTACCTAAAGTTGTATTCCACCAATTGATCATATTAGATTTTTTTTTTTAATTTAATTATTTTATTAACTAAGTTTGGATGATCGGATGTAGTAATGCCACCATCAATTCTAATAGTTGCACCTGTTATATATGAGGACTTTTCAGATGAAAGATAAAGAATTAAATCACAAATTTCATTATATTCTGCTGGTTTTTTTAACGGTATTAAAATTTTATTAATATTTGAAATTTTTTTATTTATTTTTTTAGATTTTATTAATCCTGGCTCAACAACATTGAATCTTGCATTATATTTGCCTAAATTATTAGCATAATATTTAGTTAATTGATTTAAGCCTGATTTAGCAACATGATAAGCCAATGGTTGATGAGAAATATAAATCGAATTAGTTGATCCAATATTTATAACTGAAGATTGGCTTTTTATAATTTGTGATTTTAAATTCTCTATAAATAACATGGGGCTTTTAACTGAAACATCTAAAATATTATCCCAACTAGTAATGGTTTTTTTATTTTTAAGCTTTGTTTTAGCACAAAAAATAAAAGAATAAATTTTAGAAAATTTTTTTTTACAAATTTTTGAAAAATTTTTAACAAGTGCAGGATTTGTTAAATCTAAATTATATATAAAAATTTTTTTATTTATTTCTTTATTATATATTTTTTTCAACTTATTGATATAAATTCGATTATTATCTATTGCTATTATATTTGCTCCCTCATTATAAAATCTTTCTAATAAAAAAAATCCTAGACCATTTCCTGCTCCAGTAATTAAAATATTTTTATTTTTAAAATTAATGTTCATTAAAGATTTATAAATTTTTTTGGTTTATCATAAATAGTTTTATTATAAAAATTTTTTTTTAAAAGCTGTTCAATTTTATAATCAATTTCTTTTGAATTTTTTGTTAATTTGAATTTATTATAATTAACAATATGTTCTTTTTTTGAAAAACCCAAAATACATATAGAATTATCAAATTTAGACAGAGTCCAAGATAATAATAATTGATTGATTTCTTGTTTCAGGCTGGTTGAGAGCTCCTCTAGATCATTAGTTAATTTTAAAACTTTTTGAGTGATATTATTTCTCAATGCAATACTTGAAAATGCTCTAGTTTTTTTTGGAAATTTTTTTGTATTTTTATATTTGTTTAACAAAATACCTTTAGCGAATACTTGGTTGAAAAAAATACTTAATTTTTTTTTCTTACATATATTAAAAAAAAATTTTTCTGCTTTTCTTTCTATAATATTAAATTGTAATTGAATAGATATTAATTTTTTTAAAATTGGATGTTTTGATTTATAAACTAGTTCTAATTGTTTTTTATCTATATTAGAAAAACCAAAATACCTGACTTTGCCAATCTGAATTAAATAACTAATTGTGTCTAACATCTCAAAAATATTTGTTTTTTTATCAAAGCCATGTATTTGTAAAATGTCAATCCAATCTGTTTTTAAAAAAAACAGTCCTTCATTAAATTTTTGTAAAATATAATTTTTATCTAATTTTGCGATTTTGCATTTAAATAAGTTATTCTTAAAAATTGGTTCAAGTCCAATTTTATAAGACAGAATAATTCTAGATCTTTTTTTTTTAATACTTTGCCCAATTATTTTTGGTGATTTATTGCTTCCATACATAGAAGCAGTTTCTATAAAATTAATTCCACGATCTAAAGATTTATTAATAATAATCCTGCTTTCGTTAGGTTTTATAAGTGAACCAAAATGTAAACCTCCTAGACCTATTCTTGAAACTTTAAGATCACTATTTGGTATTAAAAATTTTTTCATTTTTTTATTGGATTCATCCTAAACTCTAAATTTATTCTTGTTATTTTAGATTGTTCAACATTTTCTGAGTGAATTAATTTTGGGTGATAAAATAAAATGCTCCCGTATTTTATATAAAATCTTTTAAATTTTTTTTCGTTAATTTTTTCTGCAAGTCTAAACTCTTCTTTTTGAAATTTATTTTGTTTTGGCAAATATTTCTTATATTCTTTGAGATGTGATTTTGGCAAAATTTTTAAAGTTTCATTTTTTGAGTTTCCTATTATAGGCATCCAAATTGATAAAACTTTCTTTGCAGGACCCCATTCTTTTCTTGAGTATGGGTAGCCATCTTTTAAACCTGGTCTTACAATTCTAAAAGATATTGAGCCATTCTTATCTTTCCATAATCTATTTTTACCAATAATAAATTTAATTAATTTTTTGGTTTTTTTATTTAAAATTATTTTTTTAATACTAGCAGGCGGATTGAAAAATCTATTTTTTGAACTAAAATTTATTGAATGTTTTGATTGTATACTTTTAGGCAAAAGATGATATTTCTTTAGATCATTTCTAACTTGCAATATATTATAAATTTTTTCACATACGAACATTTTAATCTTTAAAAAGTTTTTTTCGTTGTAGCAATTTTCTATAATAAAACCATTTTTATTATATCTTTTTTTAATTTTGATCAATGAAACCACTAATTGCCGCTTCTTCTTAATTTAAATAAGTTGCTATTTTTAAATAATTTCTTTTGTAAAAATTTATTATATTTATCATGTACTACACTGAAATTTCTCCCGCTGCTTACTTTTTTATTCTGAGAATAAAGCCATTGAAAAAAGTTATATATTTGCTCCATAGAGGTTAATTTTTTGCTTTTTAATTTTTTTTTTGTTAATTCTCTATTTTTTCCTGAATGATTGCTTTTTAAGGTTGCTTTATGTATCTTTGTATTTACCCAGCCTGGTCCAATAATTGAAAATCTAGAGTCTTTTATTTCAAAATCTAATAACTCTACTAACTTAATTAATGCAATTTTAGAAATCGTATAAGGACTATAATACTTAGTTGGATTATTTACTCCTCCTCCTGCAAAAAATAAAACAAAGGAATTTTTTTTTCTAATTTTAAGCATTTCCTTGGTTATAATAAATTGAGATACAAAGTTTACATTAAAAGACTCTCTTATTTCTTTGTCCTTAAGATTAGTAATTTTTCCTATAGGTTTTTGATTTCCAACAAAATTTAATAATAAATTCCATCCCTTGGAGTATTTCAAAATATTTTGAATTTGATTTTTAGAAATATTTTTTGAAAAATTAATTTTTTTTAATATTACACCGTTTTTTTTAAGTTTTTTGAGTCTAGAGCTGAATTTTCTGTAAGTTCCAATAATTTTATAGTTTTGTTTAATCAGTTTTTCAGCAAAATAATAACCAATATCACTATTAATTGATATTATAACTGCTTTTTTTGACATTGGTTGCTTTTTGAAATTATTTAAATTTACATTAAATTACTTTGATGTAAAAAACAATTATTAATAAACTTTTATCATGAAAATTTTAGTAACTGGAGGATGCGGTTATACAGGATCAATACTAATTCCTAAACTATTAAATTTAAACTACAAAGTAATTTGTATTGATACAATGTGGTTTGGCAACTTCCTCGGCAAACATAAAAATCTCAAAGTTTATAAATGTGATGTAAGAGATATTAATAAAATTAATCTTGATGGTGTTACTTCGATTATACATTTAGCTTCAATAGCAAATGATCCAATGTCAGAACTTGACAAAAATTTAAGTTGGGAAACTTCTTCACTTGCTACTATGAGATTAATTGAAAAAGCAATTAGCAAAGGTGTTAAAAAAATTATTTATGCATCATCTGGCTCAGTATATGGGATAAAAAGAGAAAAAAAGGTTACCGAAAAACTCTCTTTAAAACCAATTTCACTTTATAATAAAGTAAAAATGGTAACTGAAAGAATTTTGTTATCTTATAAAGACAAAATTGATGTTTTTATAGTAAGGCCAGCTACAGTATGTGGTTATTCAAAAAGAATGAGATTTGATGTTACTGTGAATGCACTAAGTTATTCAGCATTAAAAAATAAAATTATTAATGTAAATGGTGGAAGCCAAATAAGACCAAATATTCATATAGATGATTTAACAGATATTTATATCTTCTTTTTAAATAAATCTAAGAGATTTTGTGGCATTTATAATGCGGGATTTGAAAATTTATCTGTTCTTAGTATTGCAAAAAAAATTCAAAATGAAATACCTTGTAAAATAAATGTTATTAAAAAAAATTTTGATCCTAGAAGTTATCGTTTAGACTCATCAAAATTACTTAAACTTGGTTTTAAACCTAAATACAAAATAATAGATGCAGTAAAGGAAATTAAAAATAAATTTAATGAAAAAAAAATTAGTGATAATCCGAAGTTTTACTCAATTTTGTGGTTAAAAAAATTGATTAAGTCAAAGAAAATAAGTTAATAATTAAATTCTATTATAAAATCTATCTATAACATTAACCATATATTTAATATGTTTTTCACTGATAAACTCATGAACTGGTAAAGATAAAGAGGTGTCTGCCATTCTCTCTGCTATTGGAAAGTCTCCTTTCTTATATCTGAGATACTTAGCAGCTTTTTGTAAATGAATTGGAATTGGATAGTGAACCTTAGCATCAATATTGTGTTTAATTAAAAATTTTTGTAACAAATCTCTTTTTTTTACATTTATATGGTAAAGATGAAAAACTTCTTTTAAGTACTTCAATCTTCTAACAGTTTGTATATTTGGATTTTTTTTTAACAATCTATCTAACATTCTTGCATTTTTAATTCTTTTGCTAGTAATGTTATCTAACTTATATTTCATTTTATAGTTAGCTACTGTAGCTTGAATTGTATCTAGCCTAGAGTTATAACCAAACATTTCGACATTATCTCTATTTTTTAACCCATGGTTACGAATAAGATAAAGTTTTTTTGCTAAAGATTTGTTGTTAGTGACAATAAATCCTCCATCTCCCCAAACATTAAGATTTTTTAATGGATGCATACTGTAAGTACAAGCGTCTCCAAAATTAACTAAAGTTTTATTTTTAAATTTTGCTCCTATAATATGAGCGCTATCTTGGACAACATGTAATTTATACTTTTTTGCTATTGAATAGATTTTATCTGCCTCACAAGGTCTCCCTGCCCAATGAACTGGCATAATTGCTTTTGTTTTTTTAGATATAGCATTTATAATTTTACTTTCATCTATATTGTAATCTTCTTTAATATCAACAAACACAGGCTTAGCTCCTGCTGTGACTATTGATCCAACAGTTGCAACAAAGGTGTATGGCACAGTTATCACTTCATCTCCAGGACCAATATTTAATGCTTTCAATGTTAATAGAAGTGCATCAGTCCCATTTCCGACACTGATTGCATATTTTGCACCTGTTCTCTTTGCAAAATTTTTTTCACAATTATCAACTTCCTTTCCTAGGGTATAATCACCTTTTTTAACTACTTTCTCTATTTGTTTAAAAATTTTTGAATAGTTGGCGAACTGCTCAACTAAATAACTATGATTAATTTTCAGTTTTTCATTTTTTCGGTATTGTTTTGGTAAAAAATTTTTCATTTAATTTATTTTAAATTCTAACTTACTGTTTTTTAAATTATGAAAGTTCCTGTTTATATATTTAATCACTTGATGTATGCCATTTTTTAAAGAAATATTAGCTTTCCAATTTAGTTCTTTTCTTGTTTTTTTGCTATCCAATTTATAAATACTATCCTTTCCTGGTCTATCTTTCTCAAATAAAGTAAAATCTTTTACACTTACATTCATTTGTTTACAAATTTCAACGACAATTTGTCTGACTGTATACAATTTTTCTGAAGAAAAATGATATGTACTTCCTGTCACACCCCTTTTGATAATTTTAAAAATTCCCTTTGAAAAATCTTCAGAGAAAATATAGTTTCTTTTTGATTTGCCATTTCCATGGACCGGGAATTTAATATTTTTATTAATAGATAAAATCAATTTTGGAATTAATCTATATGATGGTTGTCTGGGTCCATAAAAGTTTGAGAATCTTGCTATAATAAACTTTTTCTTTTTAAATTGTTGATAATTTCGAATTAAATTTTCTATGAATAGCTTAGAAGAGGCATATGGAGTTGAAGGATTAAAGTCTTTTAAATTCTCTCTTAAAGGTTTATCTGTTTCTCCAAAAACTTCTGGAGTGGAAATATAAATAAATTTTTTTAATTTTTTTATTGAATCAATATTTTTGATTAAGCTTATTTTAGAAATACAATTAATATTTATATACTTTTCTGGATAAAGCCAACTTTCATTTACCATACAAATCGATGAAAAATCTACTATTAATGATGGTTGAATTTTTTTTGCTATTTTTAGTAGTCCATTTTTGTTTTTTTCTAAATTTATTTTTATTAGTTTAAGTTTTTTATTTTTTTTTATATCAGAAAAAATTGCCTTATTCGTCAGATATGTACCATAAACAAAGTAATTTTGTTTCAGTATAAATCGTGCAAAAGTTGATCCAGCAAAACTTGAGATACCTAAAATTAATATTTTTTCTTTCAATTAAAATGGTCCTTTAAATTCTTTGTTTGGTATATCATGAGCTTCTTTGTTAAGAATACTTTTATCATATTTAATTTTTTTTGAGATTAAATTGCTGATGGAAGAAAGTATTTTTTCAGAAGAAATATAATAATCTCTTGTTAGATAGTGACTTGTTGGTGATGGCAAGTCTGGTAAGGTTAATAAAAATGGCTCTTTTTTAAAAATATTTTTATTTAACTGAGATAATTGCGATATAATCTCACTTCCTATTGAACAAAAACTATTTGAGGAATTATCTAAAATTAAAAGTTTACCAGTTTTAGTTACTGATTTTTTAATTAATTTTATATCTAATGGTTTTAAAGAAATTAAATCAATATGATCGAAATTAATTTTATTTAAATTTAAAATTTTGTAAATTTTTAAGATTTCTATTGTAGAGTATGAATGGCTAATTATTGTCAAATCTAATCCTTTTTTCAACAATCTGCCTTTTCCGATTTTGGTTGGTTTAATTTTTTTATTTATATCAAACTTCTCATTTAAACCGTGAAGCCATCTGTGTTCCAAGAATATAACAGGTCCATTATCGTTAATTGCATTAATAATTCCTTTTCTTGCATCAGATGGAAATGTTGGTGAAATTACTTTCAGGCCAGGTATATGAGCAAACCAAGTTTGGAGATTTTGTGAATGAGTTGGACCTTGGCCCCATCCTCTGCCAATAATCAACCTTATCATCATTTTTACTCCCCTTTGTCCTCCAAACATATATTTCCATTTTGCAGCTGAATTTACTAATTGATCCATGGCAAGTAGAAAAAAATCTAATCTTTGATGTACCATGATTGGAATAAATCCGTCTAAAGACAACCCTAGACCAATTCCTGTCATTGCATTTTCTGACGTTGGTGTATCAAAAACTCTATTAATACCAAATTTTTTTTGAAGATTTTTTGTAGTCCCAAATATACTTTTAGGATCATCTATACCCAATCCAAAAGAGATTATTTGAGGATTTTTTTTCATCTGTTCAAAAAAA
>MDSW01007090.1_pt1 | contig 17317 bp, 17 predicted proteins | sample 811171 | NCBI WGS metagenome assembly MDSW01 (sample SAMN05326641, study PRJNA326480) | marine metagenome | isolation source: seawater | place: Atlantic Ocean: North West | collected 2012
ATGGGTTCAGTAATTCCTTTAAAAAAATCTGCAAATTCGGCTTACATTGACCTTAAGAGTCTTGTAGGGGATAAACTTGCAAGGGTTGAAAAAGTTATTGATTCAAGACTGAAGAGCAAGGTTGATTTAATCAAAAAAATGAGTGACCACCATTTAAGCTCGGGCGGTAAACGATTAAGAGCTTTACTTACCTTAGGTTCAGCTAAAATGGCAGGATATTTACTTGGTCAAAGAGATGTAAATTTATCTGCTTGCGTAGAACTTATTCATTCAGCAACATTGCTTCATGATGATGTGATTGATGAGAGTAATCTAAGAAGAGGAATAAAGACTACCAATAAGATTTGGGGGAATCAGTCTTCTATATTGGTTGGTGATTATTTGCTTAGTCGATGTTTTGAAATTATGGTAGAGGATGGAGATCTAGAAGTCTTAAAACTTTTATCTTCAACTTCAGCTGAAATTGCACAGGGTGAAGTTTTACAATTACAACATAAGGGTGAGGCCGATCTTTTGGAAGAAACATATTTAAAAATTATAAATTTGAAAACTGCAGCTCTTTTTTCTGCAGCTACTAAAACAGGCGGTTGTATTGCTGGAAGTAATTTAAAAGAAAAAGATGCCTTAGGTTCTTACGGTAAAAATCTAGGTTTAGCCTTTCAAATTGTTGATGACGCTCTAGACTACAGTTCGAGAGATGTTCTTTTTGGCAAAGAACTTGGTAAAGACTTTTATGAAGGAAAGACTACATTGCCTATTATTATTCTTTATCAAAGAGCTTTGGGAAATGAGAGAGATTTCCTTGTAGAAACGTTTAAAAAAGATAAAAGAACAAAAGATAATTTTATAGAAACTTGTAAACTTATAAAAAAGTATAACACAGTTGAGGAAAGTTTTAAACGCGCAGAATATTTCGTGAGTGTATCAAGAGATGCTCTTGGAATTTTTGAAGAAAGTAATGAAAAAAAAATTCTTCAAAATCTAACTACATTTAGTTTGAATAGGAAGTTCTAAGGATACAAAAGTTCTTTTAACCATTTACCACTAAAACTTTTATAATTTAATCTTTCATGAACTCTTCCCTCTATTTCTAACCAAAATTCAATTTCGGACGGACTCAATCTCCAGCCAGACCAATAATGAGGTCTAGGAACTTTCTTATTTTCAGGATATTTTTTTTGAAACTCTTCTATTTTCATATTGAAGAGTTCTCTTTTTTCTAAAACTTGCGACTGATCTGAGGCCCATGCTCCAATTCTATTTTTATAGGGTCTAGAATTAAAATAATTATCAGCTTCCTCATCAGAAATTTTTTTCACTTCACCTATTATTCTTATTTGTCTCCTTAAACTCTTCCAGTGAAAACACATAGATGCTTTATTATTACTTTTTAAGTCACTTCCTTTTTTACTATTAAAGTTGGTATAGAAGACAAATCCCTTTTCAGAAATATCTTTTAAAAGAACCATTCTTACACTCGGTTGATTATTTTTATCAGAAGTAGCAAGCGCTAGAGCATTTGGATCGTTTATTTCAGTCTCTTTAGCTTTAGAGTACCATTTTTTGAATAAATCTATTGGATTATTCAAATCTTCAAAGCATTTATCTAAACCAAGTGAATTTTTGCCATTTTTTTGATTCATATATTCTATAAAATAATCTATACATTAAATAACGATGTCTTTTAATACTTTTGGTAAAATATTTCGATTTACTACCTGGGGTGAGTCCCATGGGCCAGCAATTGGCTGCGTTGTGGATGGTTGTCCCCCAAATATTCCTATTAATGAAAAAGATATTCAAAAAGATTTGGACAAACGTAGACCGGGCCAATCAAAGTTCACCACTCAAAGGAAAGAGGCAGATAAAGTAAAAATTTTATCGGGCGTATTTAATGGAAAATCAACAGGCACTCCAATCTCGATGATAATTTATAATGAGGACAAAAGATCAAGAGATTACGAGACAATTAAAGATAAATTTAGGCCAGGGCATGCAGATTTTACTTACTTTAAAAAGTACGGAAACAGAGATTTTAGAGGAGGCGGTAGGCAGTCAGCAAGAGAAACTGCCAGCCGAGTTGCAGCGGGTGCTATTGCAAAATTAGTCCTGAGTAAACTTATAGGAAAAAAATTTGCTATTACTGGGGCTGTTACCCAACTTGGAATTATGTCGTGTGATAAAAATAATTGGAACGACAATGAAATAAGAAAAAATCCATTTTTTTGTCCTGATAAAAAATCAGTGAGGGATTGGGAAAAATATCTTCTGGCTGTAAGAAAATCTGGGTCTTCTTGTGGAGCAATAATTGAAATAAGAGCAAAAGGTATTCCTGTTGGTTTAGGAGCTCCAATATACTCTAAACTTGATGCTGATTTAGCCGCGGCTTTGATGAGTATCAATGCTGTAAAAGGAGTAAATATTGGAATAGGTATGAACTCTGCTTTTTTAAGTGGTGAAGAAAATTCAGACGAAATGAGGCAAGGTGCAGGGAAAGTAAAGTTTAAATCAAATCACGCAGGTGGGATTCTTGGTGGAATTTCTTCAGGGCAAGATATAGTGACATCTTTTGCCGTAAAGCCTACATCATCAATTTTAAATTCAAGAGAAACAATTGATAAAAAAGGTAAAAATACGAATATTTCAGTACGAGGTAGACATGATCCTTGCGTAGGAATAAGAGCTGTTCCAATAGGCGAAGCTATGACTGCTTGTGTATTATTAGATCACTATCTTTTAAATAGAGGTCAGTGTGGTTAAGAATTACGACTAAGCTTATTTTTTGCTAAAACAATATTTGACTCTAACGCATCTTGTATCTTTCTAGCGATCGACTCGCTATCTAAACCAGCCTTAGAATACATCTTTTTAGGAGTATCTTGATCAATAAATTCATCAGGCAAAATCATGCTTCGAAATTTAATTCCTTTATCAAAGATGCCCCGCTCTGAGTAAAAATGAGCAACATGTGATCCAAACCCACCTATGGACCCCTCCTCAATAGTAATAATTAATTCATGATTTGTAGCTACTTCCATAATTAATTTTTCATCTAAAGGTTTTGAAAATCTTGCATCTATTATTGTGATGTTAATTCCTTTTTTTGACAAAATTTCAGATGCTAATTTACATTCTTCTAGTCTTGCACCAAAATTAATTATTGCTACTTTTTTTCCCTCTAAAATTATTCTTCCCTTGCCAATTTCTAGAGTTTCATCAATTTTTGGTAATTGAACACCAACTCCATTACCTCTAGGATATCTAAATGCTGATGGTTTGTTATCAATTTTAACTGCAGTATTTACCATTCTTACTAACTCTGCCTCATCACTTGCTGCCATCACAACAAAGTTTGGTAATGTAGACAGATAGGTTATATCAAATGAACCAGCATGAGTTGGTCCGTCCGCACCCACTAAACCAGCTCTATCGATAGCAAACCTTACTGGTAAAGATTGTAATGATACATCGTGAACAATTTGATCGTAAGCTCTTTGAAGAAAAGTTGAATAAATAGCTGCAAATGGTTTGTAACCTTCAGTTGTTAAGCCAGCCGCAAAAGTGACGGCATGCTGTTCGGCTATTCCAACATCAAACATTCTATCTGGAAACCTTTTCTCAAAAAGATTTAAACCTGTCCCTGATGGCATAGCGCCCGTAATTCCTATAATTTTTGTATCTTTCTCAGCGTGTTTAATTAATGTTTCGGCAAAAACTTTTGTGTAAGAGGGTAAATTTGTTTGTGATTTATCTTGCTTTCCAGTCTGAATATTAAATTTAGAAACACCATGATACTTATCGCCTGAACTTTCTGCAGGTTTATAACCTTTACCTTTTTTTGTTACAGTGTGAATTAGTATCGGACCTTGATGACTAGATTGTTTAACATTTTCAAAAATTTCGACTAAATTTTCAACATCATGACCATCAATCGGCCCAATGTAATAAAAACCCAGCTCACTAAACAATGTCCCGCCAGATACTATACCTCTCAGTATATCCTCAGCTTTACCAGCTTTTTGGCTAAACCTTTTAGAAAATGATGAAATGATCATTTTAATTGTTTCTCTTAAACTAAAATAAATTTTTCCTGATAAAAGCTTAGCAAGATATTTACTCATGGCTCCTACTGGTTTAGCGATGGACATGTCATTGTCATTTAATACTACAATTAATTTTGATTTTAGAGCACCAGCATTGTTCATAGCCTCATAAGCCATTCCAGCGCTCATTGCACCATCTCCAATTACAGCTATAACGTCATTTTTATCATTAGATAATTTCTTAGCTACCGCCATCCCGAGAGTTGAAGAAATTGAGGTTGAGCTATGAGCAGCTCCAAAAGGGTCGTATTCGCTTTCTGATCTTTTAGTAAAACCTGAAAGACCACCACCTTTTCTTAAAGTCCTTATCTCATTTTTTCTACCTGTAAGAATTTTGTGGGGGTAACATTGATGGCTTACATCCCAAACTAATTTATCTTTTGGAGTATTAAAAACATAATGTAAAGCAACTGTAAGTTCAACTACACCCAAACCTGCACCTAAATGACCACCAGTTTCAGAGACAACATCTATTAACTCTTTTCTAAGTTCTTCTGAGACTTTCGGTAAATCTTTTTTCTCAAATTTTTTTAAATCAGATGGATAATTAATTTTATCTAAAAATGTGTACATTAAAATTTTCTCTCTAAAATAAATTTTACAATATTATTTAAATCCTCTGCTTTCTTTCCATGTTTTTTTAATTTTCTCAATATATTTATTTTTAAATTTTCTGCATATTTATTTGATTTTTCTATCCCTAAAATCTTTATTAGAGTTGATTTGCCCTTTTTTTTATCTTTTTTAATTGACTTACCAGTTTTTTCTTTTGATCCTTTAACATCTAGAAAGTCATCCGCTAATTGAAATAAAAGTCCAATATCTTCACCTAATTTTGACATTTTGTTTTGTTCTTGTAAATTTTTCTTAGCTATTAATGCTGGTGCATAACAACAAAAATTAAATAATTTTCCAGTTTTTTTAACTTGCATATTGATTATTTTATTTTGACTTTTTTTTTTTCTTTCATATCTTAAATCAAGTTCTTGACCTCCGGCTATTCCAGTGTGGCCTGCAAAAGTGGAAAGTTTTTTTATTAATTCAATTTTAATAGAGGGAGAAACTTTAAAACTTCTATTTGATAACATTTCAAAAGCTAATGTTAATAGAGAATTACCAGCTAAGACAGCAGTGGACTCACCAAATTTTATATGAGTTGATGGTTTTCCTCTTCTAATTTTATCATTATCCATACATGGAAGATCATCATGAATAAGTGAATAAGAGTGAATACACTCAACCGCTCCACATAAATAAATTAGTTTATTCAAATTTAAACCAAATAGTTTACCTACACTTATAATTATGGATGATCTTATTTTTTTTCCACCTGACAATATCCCGTATCTCATTGGAGAAAGTAGAGCAGTTTTTTTTTCTTTTTTAAGATAACTTTTTAAAAAATTATTTACACTTTTTCCGTTTTTTTCTAATTTTTTTAAAATCATTTTCTTTTTTTATTTGACAACTCTTTAAACTTTTTCTTAAAAAGATCTGCAACGTGTTTATTCAGTTTTATTAACTTATTATAGTCTTTTTCTGAGGATCTTAGGTCAGTTTGAGTATTTTCAAGTCGTTTTAATATCTCATTAATCTCATCTTTAGCCTCTTTTAATGATTTACTTTTTATGCTTCCTGGAATATTTTCACTTTTCATTATTACTATAATATTTATAAAATGAGCAATATCCATTCAAATATATTTAAATTCAATAAAAAATCCCTGGCTAAAGCTATTAAATATTTAAATAATAATGAGATCGTTTCTGTACCGACAGAGACTGTATACGGATTAGCTGGAAATGCTTATTCAAGTAAAGCAGTAAAAAGAATATTCAAGCTTAAAAAAAGACCAAAAGTGAATCCTCTGATTGTGCACTATCATTCTTTTGAGAAAGCAAAAAAAGACGTTATTATTTCTAAGGATTTTGAAAAACTTTATAAAAAATTTTGTCCCGGCCCCATCACTTTTGTTTTAAAAAAAAAAATCGATAGTAAAATATCTAACAATGTAACAGCTGGCATGAATACTGTAGCAATCAGGTTTCCAAAACATACTCTTATTAGAAAAATTTTGAGATACCTAAAATATCCTTTGGCTATTCCAAGTGCAAATCAATCATCAAGACTAAGCACTGTTTCTCCTTTGGGTGTCTGGCAGGAGTTTAAAGATAAAGTAAAAATGATTTTTGACGGTGGAGAGTCAAGCATTGGTATAGAGTCGACTGTTTTAGATTTGAGTGGAAAGATTAAAATACTAAGACCTGGATTTATTCAAGCAAAAGAATTGAGTAAAGTTTTAAAAAAAAAAATATATCTTGCTAAAAAACACAAATTTATTCGTTCACCAGGACTTATGAAGCGTCATTATTCCCCTGGTATACCTGTTTATTTAAATGCTAAAAAAGCTTCTAAAAATCAAGCCTTTATAACTTTTGGAAAAGGGAAACAAATGAAAAATACATTTTATTTAAGTGAAAAATCTAACCTTAAAAAGGCTGCAAAAAACTTATATAAATTACTCAGAGAAATTAAAAATAAAAAATATAAAAGAGTTTATATCACTAAAATACCTTATAAAGGTTTAGGGATTGCATTAAATGATAGATTAAAAAAGGCGGCCTGCAAATAAAATGGAAATTGAAGTAAAAAATTTAAATAAAAAATTTGATAATATTCTAGCAGTTAATAACCTTAATTTTAAGATAAAAAAGAATAAAACTCTAGGTCTTTTGGGTCCAAACGGCTGTGGAAAAACGACTACAATAGGAATGATGCTGGGTTTAATAAAACCATCAAATGGACAAATTATAATAAATAATTTTGATATTAATAAGACTGATAAAAATTTAATTTTGAAATATATTAACTTTGCATCTCCATATGTTGAGCTTCCAAAAAAATTAACCGTTAGGGAAAATTTAGAGGTATATGCAAGATTATATGATATTCCAAAAATTAATGATAGAATATCTGAGTTAGTCGATGAGTTAAGTTTAAATAAATTTATTGATAAAAAAAGTGGTGAACTTTCATCTGGTCAGAAAAATAGGGTTTCATTAGCTAAATCTTTAATAAACAAACCAAAAATACTTTTCCTTGATGAGCCCACAGCAAGTCTTGATCCTGATATTGGGGATTTTGTCAGAAATTATATTATAGAATATAAAAAACAAAATGATGTTACGATTCTTTTAGCTTCACATAATATGGATGAAGTCGAAAAACTTTGTGACAGTATTGTAATGATGAAGTTAGGTGAAATAGTTGATAGGGGCACATGTCAAGATCTGATTAATAAACACGGTAGAAACAATCTAGAAGAGACTTTTCTAAAAATTGCAAGGAGTAATAATGAACTGGAATAAAATTTACGGATTAAGTTTGAGACATTTTTTTTTAATCAAAAGTTCTTTTCCAAGAATTTTGGACTTAATCTACTGGCCTTCAATTCAAATTTTCTTGTGGGGATTTATCTCAAAGTTTTTTACCGAAAGCTCAGCTTATTACAGCAACACTGTAGGAGTGATCCTAACAGCAGCTATTCTTTACGATTTTTTATTTAGATCAAGTATAAGTTATAATATGATGTTTTTAGAGGAAATTTGGAGTAGAAATTTTACTAATCTTTTTATAGCGCCAATAAAAATAAGTGAAATCATCACTGCTCTAACAATAACTGCAGTTTTTAGAACAATGATTGGATTAGTGCCAGCTGCTATAGTATCCATTCCTCTTTTTGGTGTTTCAATTTTTAAACTAGGCCCGCCTTTGTTATACTTGCTTATATGTTTGTATATTTTTGGTATAACTTTAGGATTACTGGTCACGTCTGGATTAATTAGATTTGGTCCATCATTTGAAAATATTGCATGGGCAAGTCTATTTTTTATTGCACCTTTGGGCTGCATTTATTACCCAGTTGAAATTTTACCTAATTGGCTACAGGTAATTTCAAAAACACTTCCTTTGGTACACATTTTTGAGGAAATGAGGAATATTTTAGTTAATGATATTGTAAATTATTATGAAATAGTAAAAGCTATTTTTATGTCCTGTTTTTATTTTATTTTTGGAGTTATTATCTTTTACTGGTCATATTATGGGGCTAGAAAAAGAGGAACACTAATGAATATGGGTGAATAAGTGCACAAAAAAATTGAAGAAATAAAAAAAACTGAGGGGCCACCTCAAGTAATAAAAAATATTTTTACAGAGAATGAAATCAAGAAATTTTTAGAACTTTATTTAGAATTGCCCACTACAGTTCATAATAAAAAACAAAATGTTATTAAAAAAAGATGGTTGTTCGATTATGGTAAAAATCTTCAAAAAACTTTTTACAAAAAAGTAAAGGATATTATTGGAGATTTTAAAATGGATAATCTTAAATCTGATGACGGTAATGACATTTGGGGATTATTTCAAGAAAGTTATAATCCGATCGGTTTACATATTGATAGTGGTTTCAATTATGATGATCATATTTATAAACAAACTTTAATACCACTTACGCCAGTTGGAAGCACAGTAATTTTTAAAAACAGATTCTACGGAAAATCAACTAATTTTACGATTGATAAAAAAGAGCTTGAAATGAAAAATTTAAAGTATGGACAGAATTTAAGATCTTCAGAACATACAAAAATGTTTGGACAAAAACCTTTTGATGAAAAAATTTATAACAAATTTTTATCTCACGAAAAATTAGATAATTTAAAAGGCTTAGAGGTAGAATTAATTTATAAATGGGAACTTGGCTCAATTTTAATTTTCGATAGATCACATTTACATTGTTCCTCTTCTCAAATTGAAGGAAAAAAAATTGGTTTGACTACATTTACTAAAAAATAAATTTGATGTTTTATCATAAAAAAATTTTTAGAAGTTTTCTTAAAAAAATTTTACCACTAATTTTTAATATATTTCAATTTTTTTCGGTGAATAGAAGAGTAATTAATTTTTTAAATGACAAAAGTTTTGAAGCAAATAATAAATATAACTTCGACCAATCAATCAAAGACCTTTTAAGAAATTCTAAAATATTAGCATTAGACATAGGGGCTTACGGTGGTTTTAATTCTGATAATTATTTTCCATCTAGGTACGAAAAATTTTTTGAACCAATTATGGTAGAGCCTCAAAGAGATGAAGCTGAGAAGTTAAAAAAAAAATATACTTATGTAATTGATAAAGGTCTATGGAGTTCGACAACAAATAAGAAACTTTTTTTTTTGAAAAATAGACCGGGAAGTTCTTCAATGTATAAACCAAATAAAAAATTTTTTAGTGCTTACAGAATCGATCAAAAAAATTACAAAAATTTTGAAATAACAGATGAATTTGAAATAAAATGTGAAACTATTGAGAAATCTTTACGAGAAATATCAATTGATAAATTAGATTATTTAAAAATTGATACTCAAGGATCAGAGTTAGAAATTTTGAAAGGATTAGGTGACTATAAACCTCTAATGGTTAGAACAGAGGTTCAAATACTTTCGATGTACGAAGATGTACCTAGTTGGTCAAAACTTTTAGGCAGTTTATATGAAAAAAATTATGTAATATGTGATTGGAAGGGAATAGGTCCTCACGTTACAAGAACTCCTGTTGAGTGTGAAATGTTATTTGTTCCAAATTTTAGGAATGATGAGGGCAAAAAACTAATAATCGAGAATAAAGAAAAATTTATTAGCTTAATGTTAATATTTGGCCAGATTGACTTATTAAAAAATATTATAAAAGATATAAAATTAGATGCACCTGAGTTTATAGAAAAAATTCAAGATAGGTATTTTAATTAATGGCAATTTACGACTGTGTACAATATTTTAATGAAGATCACATTTTAGATTTAAGATTTAATATACTTGATAAATATGTAGATTATTTTGTTGTAAGTGAGTCAACTAAAACTCATCAAGGTCAAAATAAAAAATTAAATTTTGATATTAAAAAATTTCCAAAATTTAAAGATAAAATAAGATATTTAGTAGCTGATTTTGATGGTAAATTAAAACAAGGTTCTCACATGTGGGGGGAGTCCTCTGTTGAAAAACATCAAAGAAATTTTTTAATTGAAGGCATTAAAGATGCTGATGATAACGATTTAATAATTTTATCTGACTCTGACGAGATACCTGACTTAAGTAAAATAAATTTAATTAAATCAAAAACAAAATATGTAGCATTTTCACAGATTATGTTTATGTATAAATTAAATTTACAAAATTTATCTGAAAAAAACTGGATTGGTTCAAAAATATCAAAAAAAAAAGACATAACGACTTTTCAAAAATTACGTGAGCTAAAATTTAAAAGTTACCCATTTTGGAGGTTTGATAAAAGAAATTTACAAATAATTAAAGGTGGGTGGCATTTTTCTTTTTTACAAAATCCCGAGAACATTGCGCTTAAAATTAAATCTTTTTCTCACGGTGAATTTAATATCAAAGAATTGACTGACAAGAAAAAAATTGAAATGAGAGTTTTAAATAATCAAGACATTTTTAATAGAGGTTATAAATTTGAAAAAGTTAAGATCGATGAAAATTTTCCAAAATATATTATTGACAATAAAAGTAAATTTTCAGAGTGGATCTTATAAATTGGCGCGCCCGGAAGGATTTGAACCCTCAACCTTCTGATCCGAAGTCAGACGCTCTATCCAGTTGAGCTACGAGCGCAAATGATTATAATTCAATTAATGGAAGAAGACAAAACATTAAAAATTGATGTAAATATTAATGAGATTGGTAAAAGATTGGACATCTTTTTGAGTGAAAAAGTAAATTTCTTCTCAAGATCTAAAATAAAAAACTTAATAAACTCAAAAAAAGTCAAAATTAATGAAACTATAATAATTGCGCCCTCAAGAAAATTGAAAGCAAACGATGTTATTGAATTAATTTACGAAGAAAATAAACAAATATTTGTTAAACCAAAAAAGATTAAATTGGATAAAATATTTGAAGACAAAGATATCTTAATTATCAATAAACCTACTGGCATGGTGGTGCATCCTGGCTCTGGAAATTATAAGGATACTTTAGTTAATGCATTAGTTTATAATTATAAGAAGGAATTATCAAATTTAAATGGTGCTCTAAGACCGGGAATAGTGCACAGATTGGATAAAGACACGAGTGGCTTGTTAGTAGTTGCAAAAAATAATTTCTCTCACTCAGAACTAGGAAAACAATTTAGTAATCATTCAATTAAAAGAAAATATATTGCATTAATTTGGGATGTAATCAGACCAATGAGTGGAAAAATTAACACGTTAATAAGTAGAGACAAAAAAAATAGGCAACTAATGACGGTAAGTGAATTGAGAGGTAAGCGAGCGATTACTAATTACAAAACTTTAAAAGTTTTTTCTAAGAAAGATATTCCTAAAATAAGTCTTGTAGAATTTTATCTTGAGACTGGACGAACACACCAAATAAGAGTACATCTAAAATATAAAAATACTAGTTTACTCGGTGATAAAAAATACAAAAAAAGAAAAACTTTTAAATTTAAAAAGATAGATCAAAATTTTGAGAAAAATTTAAAAAATCTTAATGGTCAAGCTCTTCATGCTGAAAGTTTGGGTCTCGCTCATCCTTCGAGTGGTGAGATGTTAAATTTTGAGGTTGGATTACCACCAAGTTTTAAAAAACTGCTTAATTTCCTTGAAAAAGTAAGCGATTGAATTTTTTTTTTAAGTATATAAATAGTCTTCTATGAGTACAAAAAATGATATTTCAAATCTCCCCACTCCTGCTGTAGGTGGACTATCAGTTTATTTAGCTCAAATAAAAAAATTTCCGATGCTAGATGCTGAAGAGGAATATATGCTAGCGAAAAATTGGAAAGAAAGTGGAAACCTTAAAGCTGCACACAAATTGGTAACAAGCCATTTAAGATTAGTTGCAAAAATTGCAATGGGTTATAGAGGTTACGGTTTACCAGTAAATGAATTAATATCTGAAGGCAATATCGGTCTTATGCAAGCTGTAAAAAAATTTGATCCAGATAAAGGTTTTAGACTAGCCACTTATGCAATGTGGTGGATTAAAGCCGCAATTCAGGAATATGTTTTAAGATCATGGAGTTTAGTAAAAATAGGTACAACAACAGCACAAAAAAAACTTTTTTTTAATTTAAAAAAACTGAAAAAACAAATAGCCCCAGACCAAGAAGGTGATCTCAGAGAAAATCAAGTTAACGAAATTTCAAAGAGATTAAATGTGGATTCTGATGAGGTGATAAATATGAATAGAAGAATGATGGGTCAAGAAAAATCACTTAACAATCCAATTAAAACTGGTGAAAGTGATGAGTGGCAAGACTGGCTTGTCGATGATAGCTTAGATCAGGAACTGATTTTGTCTCAGAAACAAGAGTACGAAGATAAAAAACAATTATTAAATGAGTCGATTAAAATTTTAGATGATAGAGAAAGAAAAATAATTGAAGAAAGAAAATTATCTGAAAACCCTAAAACTTTGGATGAACTTAGTAAAAAGTATAAGATTAGTAGAGAGAGAATAAGACAGATTGAGACAAAAGCATTTGAAAAACTTCAGAAAACAATGCTTAATTCAAATAAATCAAAAAATCTACTTCCCGCCAAATAATTTAGAAAGGATTTTCTATGAGTATAGTGTCTTGTCTCTCAGGACTTGTTGATATACTTGAAATTTTCGTCTCAGTGAATTTTTCAAGCTCCTTGATATAATTTTTGGCATTATCTGGAAGATCTTCAAATTTTCTTATTCCACGAGTGGATTGTTTCCAACCAGGGAATGTTTTGTATACAGGTTTTACCTTAATTTGATCCTCGACGGCTGCAGGTAGATAATCAATTTTTTTTCCATTCAGATCATACGCTATACACATTTTTATTTCTTCTAATTCATCCAACACGTCTAATTTTGTTAAAGCTATACCGTTAATTCCTGAAATTTTTATAGTTTGTCTTACTAAAACTCCATCAAACCAGCCACATCTTCTTTTTCTGCTTGTTACAGTTCCAAACTCTTTTCCCCTTGTTCCTAAAAGTTCTCCAACTTTATCTTTTAATTCAGTTGGGAAGGGCCCCTCACCCACTCTAGTAGTATAAGCTTTTGTAATCCCTAAAACATAATTAATAGTGCTTAAACCACAGCCAGAACCAGTTGCAGCTGATGAAGCCACAGTGTTTGAAGATGTTACGAAGGGATATGTTCCATGATCGACATCTAATAAAACTCCCTGCGCGCCCTCAAACAAAATTTTTTTTCTTTTATGTTTATATTCATCTATTTTTTTCCAAACTGGCTGGGAAAATTTAAGTATTTGTGGAGCTATCTCCAAAAGGTCCTTTTTCAATTGATCTTTTTTATATATTTTTTTTCCCAATCCTTTTCTAATAGCATTATGATGTATTAAGACTGTTTCTAATCTATGATCAAGATTACTCTCAGAAATTAAATCCATAACTCTAATCGAACGTCTTCCAATTTTATCTTCATAAGCTGGCCCTATTCCTCTTCTCGTAGTCCCAATCTTTGCTTTTCCCGCCGCATCTTCTCTAATTTCGTCCATCTCTTTATGAAATGGCAAAATCAAATTTGCCGATTCCGATAAAATTAAATTTTTTTCATCCACATGTATCCCTTTTGAAGTGATCTCCTTAATCTCGTCGAGTAAAGCCCAAGGGTCTACGACTACACCATTTCCAATTATTGAAACCTTATTTTTTCTTACTATTCCTGATGGAAGTAATCTAAGCTTGTATGTAATTCCATTAATTACTAGGGTGTGACCTGCATTATGTCCTCCTTGGAAACGAACAACAATGTCTGCCTCACTTGATAACCAGTCAACGATCTTACCTTTTCCTTCATCTCCCCATTGAGACCCAACTACAACAACATTTTTCATTATCTATATTTCCTATTAATTTTGAATGAGCTCAAATGATTAATTGGTCCGTGACCCTTTCCATAATTAAGATTGGATCTAATTGATTGATTAACATATTTAATTCCTAGCTCACAAGATTTATTTAATTTTTTTCCACATGCTAAAAAGGTTGTAATTGCACTTGATAAAGTACAACCAGTGCCATGAGTATTCTTTGTTATTATTCTTTTATTAGAAAAAATTTTGATTTCTCTTTTGTTTAAAAATACATCTTGTAAAATTTTGGTTTTTATATGGCCACCTTTTATTAAAACATTTTTAACTCCATGATTTAGTAAAATATTTGCAGCAAATTTCATATCATCTAAGTTTTTTATTTTGGTTTTTGTTAAAATTTCAGCCTCTGGAATGTTCGGTGTTATTAGATACACTTTTTTAATTAATTTATTCCTTAAAACATTAATTGCTCGATTATCAATCAATTTAAATCCTCCTTTAGCAACCATAACTGGGTCCAAAATTATTTTATTTTGTCTTATCTTTTTTAAAGCTTTTAAAACTGATAAAATTACTTTTGAAGAGTGGAGCATTCCAATTTTTATTGCATCAGGCTTTATATCTCTTGATGTGTATAAAATTTGTTTTTCAATCTCTTTTGGTTGAATAGGTATAATAGAATATACTCCAGTTGTATTTTGAGATGTAACTGCGGTGATCGCAGTCATTGCATAACCACCAAGAGCTGTCACAGTTTTAATGTCTGCCTGTATACCTGCGCCTCCAGAGGAGTCTGATCCAGCAATAATTAATATTTTAGATTTTGGTTTCAATTTACTTTATTGATTTTTTTATAATTTTTATACATTTTAAAATTATGCTTCTATCATATGACTCCGCCATTATTCTTATCTTTGGTTCTGTTCCAGACTTTCTAACTAAAATTCTTCCTTTTTTGCCCATTATCTTATTTGCTTTCTTTATTGCAATTTTACATTTTAATTTATTTATTACGTTTTTATCTTTTACAACAACATTTTCTAAAATTTGTGGAAGAGGTTTGAAAACATTTAATAAATCGCTGGCTTTTCTTCCCTTTCTTAAAGAAAATAGAACCTCTAAGGCTACAAGCAGTCCATCGCCAGTTGTTGCAAATTTTCCTAAAATAATGTGACCAGATTGCTCGCCACCTAAATTAAAATTTAATTTTTTCATTTTCTCTTTTACGTATCTATCTCCCACTTTTGATCTAAAAAATTTGATTTTTTCATTTTTCAAAAATTTTTCTAACCCATAATTTGACATTAAGGTTCCAATAACACCGCCTTTTAAAATTTTTTTTGATTTCCATCTTCTTGCAAGCATACCGATTATCTGGTCCCCATCTACGATTTTGCCATTCTCGTCACACATTATTATTCTATCTGCATCTCCATCAAAAGATATTCCAACATTCGCTTTAAATTTTTTTACTGCAGATCTTATTTTGGATGGGAATGTTGATCCGCATTTTTTGTTAATATTTAAACCATTTGGTTTCACTCCTATAGAAATAACTTTTGCACCTAACTCTTTTAAAAGTTTCGGAGCTGCCTTATAACCGGCCCCATTTGCACAATCTAATACAATCTTAGTCCCTTTTAAGTGAAAATTTTTAGGAAAATTATTTTTTAGTATATTTACATACCTTTCGTTTCCATCCTCTAATCTTTTAACTCTTCCTAATAACTTTGGGTTTGTTAATTGTCTCGTATTTTTTTCATCAATTAATACTTCAATCTTCTTCTCAATCTTGTCAGATAATTTCATTCCATCCGGTCCGAATAATTTTAAACCATTGTCAAAGTATGGATTGTGAGAAGCTGTTATCATTATACCCATATTAGCTCTCATAGACTTTGTTAACATTGCCAATCCATTAGTAGGTAATGGACCAAGTGTAAAAACATGCATGCCACCTGAAACTAATCCTGAGACTAATGCTGGTTCTAAAGTATAACCAGACAATCTTGTATCTTTTGCTATTATAGCTATTTGTTTAGATTTTTTTTGATTTTTAAAATATGTACCAGAGGCTAAGCCAAATTTAAAAAATTTTTCACCAGTGATATTTCCTTTATTAACTGTTCCTCTTATTCCATCTGTTCCAAAATATTTATTTTTCATTGATTAAATAAAATTTTTTTAAAAATTAAAATTCCTTGTTTAACCTCTCGAACGTTGTGTACTCTAAATACTTGCACGCCTTGAGATAATAAAAATAACACTGAAGCTAGAGTGCCTCCAATCCTTTCTTTACTATCATATTTTCCTGAGATTTCATTAATAAATCTTTTTCTAGATGTTCCAACTAAAATTGGTAATCCAAGAGAGTGAAACAAAGAAACTTTTGAAATTAAAGTCAAATTATGTTTCAATTTTTTTCCAAAGCCTATTCCTGGATCTAAAATTATGTTTTTAATTTTTGAGTGATCTTTTAATTTATTTTCAAAAAAATCATAAATATCCAATAATACATTATTATATTTAGGATTTTTTTGCATATTCTTGGGTGTCCCCTGCATATGATGTAAAACTTTTGCTACTTTAATTTTCTTAATCATCTTTGGTGAAAATTCGTTAAATTCAAAACCTGAGACATCGTTAATAATATCTACGCCATATTTTAAGCTTTTTTCCATTATTTCGGGTTTTCTTGTATCAAGAGATAATAATATAGACTTATTATTTTTTTTAAAACTTATTAAAGAATTTTTTAGTCTTCGCCATTCGTTCTGAACCGACAATGTTTTAGCACCAGGTCGTGTTGACTCTCCACCTAAATCAATAATATTTGCACCAGAGGTTATTAGTTTTTTGATGTGGTCTATTGATTTATTTTTACTATTATATTTTCCACCGTCTGAGAAACTATCAGGAGTTAAATTAACTATCCCCATAATGTTGGCATTACTAAAATCTAAATTTTTTAAAAAATTTTTCCTCTTAGCGGTGATTTTTCTTAAATCTTTTAAAACTTTTATTCTTTTTAATTTACTTAAATTTTTAATTGAATTTATGCTTATAGTTTTTGAATAAATTTTTTTTTTTGACTTTGTAAATATCTCGATTTTATCGAATGCAATTAATTTATTTCCACAAAGTGGGTATGCTTTCTTTTTTTTGATATTTGCTCTTGCTTTTTGACCATAGTAAAAATTACACGCACGAGTGTAATATTTGATCATCAATTAAATCGCTGGTTTTGGCTTCAAACCTATAGAGTCGAGAGCTGATGTCTCTCTATTGTCATCTTTTTCGTCTTCAAACGATCTTGTGGG
>MDSW01081869.1_pt1 | contig 17315 bp, 12 predicted proteins | sample 811171 | NCBI WGS metagenome assembly MDSW01 (sample SAMN05326641, study PRJNA326480) | marine metagenome | isolation source: seawater | place: Atlantic Ocean: North West | collected 2012
TGGATCAGATGATGAAGTCACTCTCGATCTCCGCAACATGGGACAGGGTGAGTTCAGGATGGTCGGTGATGTGAACAGTGAGACCACCGCTGGCGGTGGCTTGATGCTCGCCTCGAGGGCAGTCGTGACCGGCGTTGGTCGAATCTGTCCGGTTGGTGAAGAGATCGAAGCCAAGGCGAGCTGGGACCATCACAACGGCGTATACAACGCTGAGGTGTCGGCGAACGGCGAGGAGTATCAGTTTGATCTGGTGCCTGCCGATCTTGCCTCCTTGAACCACCTGGCGGCTTTCTACGACATCTCGATCATGAATCCACGAGTTCTTGGCGGCCTGTTCCTGGGCGTCATGCTGGCCTTCGTCTTCTGTGCGATGACCATGAACGCCGTGGGTCGTGCCGCCTACCGCATGATGAACGAATGTCGTCGACAGTTCGGCATCATGCGTGACAAGTTCCGTGCTGATGGCATGAGCGATGAAGACGTCTCGAATCCACAGAACTGGCCGACCAAGGTCAACGTGAACGGCGTCGATTACCCCGACTACCAGGAGTGCGTGTCGATTTCGACCGCAGGTGCACAGCGTGAAATGGTCATTCCTTCGATCCTGGCCATCATCACTCCGATCATCGTTGGACTGATTCTCGGAGTCGGTGGTGTCATGGGACTTCTGGTTGGCGGTCTCACCAGCGGCTTTGCCGTCGCCATCTACATGGCGAATGCAGGTGGTGCCTGGGACAACGCGAAGAAGTACATCGAGGCAGGACATCACGGTGGCAAGGGATCCGATTCCCACAAGGCTTCCGTGACAGGCGATACGGTCGGTGATCCATTCAAGGACACCTCAGGTCCGTCGTTGAACATCCTGATCAAGTTGATCGCCGTCGTCTCAGTCGTCTTTGCAGGCCTGGTCGTCTACTTCGGCCCAACGGTTCAAGCAGCCCTTGGACTTGGATGATCCATGGAGTCACCTCCAGAAGGTCGTGATTCCGGCTCGGGTCAGCAGATGTCCGCTGTCGATTTCGCACGGGCCGCTGCGCAACTGGCGTGTGACAGCCACTGCGAGGATGTCAGACTGCTTGACCTGCGTGGTCTGAGTCAGATCTGCGACCTGATTGTGGTGGCATCCGGTACCAGTGACCGGCAGATGCGGTCCGTGGCTGCGGAAATCGAGGCACTGGGACAGACGGCCGGCTATCAGCGTTTCCGTGTCACGGGAGATTCCCTGGATACGTGGATCGTGGTCGATTTCATCGATCTCATCGTCCACCTGTTCGAGCCCGGCCGCCGCCAGTACTACGATCTTGAGAACCTCTGGGCAGATGCTCCAGAGATTGATTTTCAGAGACCCTCAGCGACCGGTTGAGTACCATCATCAGGTTCTCATGACCGAGGAGCTGAACGAGGTGATCTCATGATGCTGTCCGCATTTCTCATGGCTGCCATCGTCGGCCTTCTGGATCCGCAGGTTCCGGAGGTGTCGGATGCATTCGAGGGTCGTTGGTATGGAACGGTTCAGATGAATGATGGCCGGTCATTGGACACGGTGATCGACTCCGAAAGACTGGGGCAGGATTGGGTACTTCGTATCACCCAGCTGGCAGACAATCGAAGTGTCCAACCGATCGTCGAATTCAAGATCGAGAATGAACGTGTCGAGCTGGCGACCCACATGGACGGTCTCATCCAGTTCTGGTCCGGTGCGATCACGGATTCCGGGTCCACCTACGCTGGAACCATGACCCGGGAGGGGCAGCAGATCGGCTCGTTTGATCTCCGAAAGCTGACGCGGGTCGAGGATCAGCCATCGCACCAGATCTGGGCCGGCAGTGTCATCGTTCCAGGTCGTGATTTCGAGGACATTCGACTGTACCTGGCACCTGTGAATGGTGAGTGGCTTGCGGAATGTGATCTGCCTGACCGCCAATGTGACGGACATCCGGTCTTCGTTCGAAGTGATTCTTCGGCCCTGTTGATCGAGATTCCAGGTCCTTCCCCGATTCAATTGAAACTGATCACGCCCCAACCGCTGGATGCGGACGACGCCCCTGATCAGGTCCTTGCGGCCTGGGATGAGGCGGGATCAACATCGACGTTCATGCTTCAGAGAAAGACGACTTCGGACCCGGTCCATCTCGCGCGTCCCCAGGATCCGGTCGGGCCCGTGTCGTACGAATCTCGAGAAGAGATCATTGTCCACCCGATCGGACATCAACTGGCGGCGACGCTCACGGTGCCCTCCGGGGGCGACCAGTATCCAGCCGTCGTTCTGGTTCCCGGTGAGGGTGGTCGGGATCGAGATGACCGGGCCAATGATCACCGTTACCAGACCGTTTGGGCGGATGCTTTGGCTCGAAGAGGAATCGCTTCGCTTCGGTTCGATGACAGAGGAGTCGGTGGTTCCAGTATTCCCGATGGCATGATTCGATCGGATCTCACCCACAAGGATGTCGTCATCGATACCAGGCATCTGGTGGAATGGCTTTCCCAGCAGCCCGGTATCGATCCCACGAAGGTCGGCGTCATCGGATGGGATCGCGGTGGACTGGTCGCCATGCAGGTGGCCATGGGGCTTCACAGAGAGATCTCCTATGTCGTGCTGCTGTCGACACCCGGCCTGCCTGGTATCGACATGGCACGTGCAGCGATGAGACTCGATCTGGATGGGGTGCCTGTTCCCCAGGATCGAGTTCGTGATCTGCTTGTGGCCTACGGTGTCGTTCTGGAGGTGGCAGCTGATCCAGCCGCTTCATCCGATGAGATCCGTGAAGTCGTCATTCGCTACAGGGAAACCCTCAGTCGGATGCCGGATGGTCAGGTCGATCAGATTTCAGATGATGTGATCGACCAGGACATGAAACTCTACGCATCAGATGCGTTCAGGCGCATCATGCGGCTTGATCCAAGGCAGATTCTTCCGCGTTTGAGATGTCCTGTTCTGGCCGTCGGCGGTTCGGCGGATCTCGAGACTCCGATCGAGCTGACGCTGCCGCACATCAAGGCGGCTGTCGAACGCACCGGTGGAGAAGTCGACGTGGTCGAGATTCCCGATACCAATCATCGTCTGCAGCCCGTCGATCCCCGAATGCCAAGACGTCCTGAGTTCATTCGTGCCACGGTGGATCCTCGTGCTCTGCGTGTGGTGACGGACTGGATTCTGGATCTGACCTCGGTTCGGGCCATGGCCGAGCCGGTCGATTCGAGTCAGGAAGGATCACCATGAGTCATGGATTGACAAGGCGGCATTCCACCAAGATCGAGGGCTGGGGACTCTCCATGGATGAAGTTGCGCACGGTGCGCAGGCATCAGTGGATCCTCGCACGCTCTTCGAGGATGCCGGTCGCCCGCTTGAGATCGAGATCGGATCCGGCAAAGGCACCTTTCTCGTACAGCAGGCCGCTCGTTCCATGCAGAACAATTATCTCGGCATCGAGTGGTCGGCACCCTTCTACCGATATGCAGCGGATCGACTTCGCCGACATGATCTTCGAAACACATTGATGATGCATGGAGATGGCAGTGAATTCATCTCCTACTGGTGTGCACCTTCTGTTGCGACGGTACTTCATCTCTACTTTCTCGATCCATGGCCCAAGGGTCGCCACCACAAACGTCGCCTCGTGCAGACGGAATCAATGAAACATTTTCATCGAGTTCTGCAGCCGGAAGGGTTGTTGCATCTGGTAACGGATCATGCGGATCTGTGGGGTTGGTATCAGGAGCATATTCAGGAGGCGAAGGATCTCTTTGATACGAGGCCCTTCGAACCTCCGGAATCAGCAGGAGACGACGAGGTCGTGGGGACGAATTTCGAACGAAAGTACCGGCTCGAGGGACGTGAGTTCCATGCCATTACACTCGTGAGGCGGTGATCGATGCATCGTGCAGGCCATGATCCGGACAATATCCAGCCCGACGACATCCTGTGTGATTTCTGTCTCCGGGCGACCTGGTCTCTGGATATTCCTTCGGTAGAGGGACATCACGGAAGCATCCTCTGTGCCGAATGCCTCGAGCAGGCATGGAAGTCACTTGTGATGGAGAAGGGCGGTGCCGCCGGTGAAGAGGGATGGACCTGCACCATGTGCCTTGAAGCACGTGAAGCACCGTGGTGGTGTTCGTCCTTGAATGATCAGGCCAGAGTCTGTCGTCGCTGCACCAAACAAGCAGCGGGTGCTCTGCACAAGAGCAAGGACTGGGCCTGGGAAAAGCCCACTCAGGATGAAGGATGAACCGGACGGTTCATTGATCCGACATCAGCGACTGAGGCATCTTGTTTCGATACAGCAGATTCAGCGACAGGAAGAAGGTTGCGCCTTCGCCTTCGGTGGAGTCCAGCCAGAGCTCTCCATGGAGCATCTCGGCGAGATCTCTGCAGATCGCCAGCCCAAGCCCGGTGCCCATGTGGGATCGAGTGTGACTGGCATCGACCTGACGGAACTTCTCGAAGATCAGATCGTGCATGTCTGCAGGGATGCCCGGTCCTTGATCCGAAACGCTGATGATCACCTTGCCGTTGTTTGCGGACCCCGTGGCTGCCTCGGCGTCCTCCGAATGGACCTTGATGGTGATGTGACCGTTGTCCGGACTGAACTTCACGGCGTTTGACAGCAGGTTGTAGAGAATCTGCTGAACCTTGCCTGGATCCGTCTCCACAACAGGAAGCTCGGATTCCTGGTCAGCCACGATGTTGATGCCGCGAGCGGCCGCCTGGGGGCTCATGGCTCGCATCAACAACTCGATGACGTCGCCGAGACTGGTGGGCTCGATGTTGACTTCCATTCGTCCCGCTTCGATCTTGGCCATGTCAAGCAACTCGTTGATCATCTCCAGCAATGATCGACTGCTGTTGAGAATGTTCGTGAGATACCGGACTCGGCGGGATTCAGCATCCTCTTCCTCGACAGCCTGATCGTGAAGCAGTTCGGTAAAACCGATGATCGAATTCAACGGCGTTCTGAGTTCGTGACTGATATTGGCCAGGAACTCCGTCTTGAATCGCGTCGATTCCCAGAGCCCGACATTGGCTTCAGCCAGTTCTGCGACCTTGAGATCGAGATTCTCATTCATTCGCTGAAGTCGATCCTGACTTTCAGTGAGTTCATTGAGCATGTCATCCAGTCCGGTTGAAAGGAGCTCCAGCTCATCCCCGGTCTTCAATTTGGATCGAGCTTCGAGGGTGCCTTCCGTGACTTGTTCGATCACGGACTGAAGTCTTGAGACAGGTCGGAAAATCAGTCGACTGAGCATGATCCTGAAGACGATCATGGAAACGACGACCGCGACGACACCGGCAATGAGAATCAGGATACGAGTCGTACTCAACAGGCCTTCGCCAAACTGGGTACTGCGAAGAACGATGGCCAGCCCCTTCGGTGTCATGGGTCCGTCGGTCGAGATCGTCGGTCCGGACAGATTGCTTGTCGAAAGAGGTTGGTCCCGGGGAACGGGTTCGGCATAGATGTAGACCGAGCCGCCCGTGATTCTCTCTGGGAGGAAGAGGTAGGAAGCAGGTGCCGAACCAGTGAAAGCCTGCTTGAACTGAAGTGCAATTTCCTGTTGGCTCGTGAGCGTGCTCTGATCCGTCGGGGGAAGATTGGATTCGATCGCGAACCAGTCGAGGTACCCGACGATCAGATCGTTGTCATTCGATCCGTCTCCCTCCGGGTCATCCCCTGTGATCAGATTCTTCATCGATATCGGGCGACTGATTCCTCTGTTGTCATCAAAGATGACCGTACTGGCCAATTGTTGGGCGACTTCGAGCTGGTAGTCGTCGACCACTCGCTCGCTTCGTATCCAAGGAGTCGCCAGGGCCACGACGAGGATGGCGACCAGAGCGGATCCGAAGAGGATCAGACATTTGTTCGCCAGGCTGATACCCCGGGTCTTGGCGGATGACATGACGCAAGTATAGATTCAGCTTCAGGCGTGGGGGTCCTGTCTGATCATGGCCGAGACCCTCGAATCCGCATCAGGGATCACTCGTCGAATGAGGCCGGCATCAAGATTGACCGGGATGGACGAGGGTTCCATGGAGGCGATGAAGATCGAAAGAACAGCGGTAGCGACATCCGAGGGCCGATCGGCACCCGATGGAGACCAGAGGTTGTAATCCGCCCAGCCCAGACGAAGTCTGATGGCCCTGGAGTGATCCGGGCCCAGATCGAGCACGCCCTCGAAGTGCCACCCGTCCTCGAGTTCCTGCTCTTCATGGAGTTGGAATTGACATGAATCGTCAAGCATGGGTTTCATGCTACCCGGAGTTTCCCTCCACGCGATCGGGTGTCTACCATGGTGAGGAATTCCACTCACGATCACATGAATTTTCTGCTTGAGACACTTCGACTTGGCCTGACGAACCTGCGGCTGCACCTGCTGCGTTCGACCTTGACCAGCCTCGGCATCATCCTCGGTGTCGCGGCGGTGATTCTGATGGTGGCCATCGGAGAAGGCAACAAGAATGCAGCGATCCGCGATATTCAGTCGCTGGGTGCGAAGAACATCATCATTCGCTCCCAGAACCCGCCGGAGGAACGGAGCACGGGCAAGCAGCAGGCATTCTGGATTGCGAAGAAGTACGGTCTCGAGGACGCGGATCTTCTGCGAATCCAGACCTTCGTTCCGGAAGCTGTCAACATCGTTCCCATCAAGACCGTTGGATCCGACATCTCCTACGGCTCCAAGAGAACAACAGCGCAGACGTTCGGAACGCTTCCCGAGTTGCAGGATGCCTTGAATCTCAAGGTTCAGCCCGGTGGGCGGTATCTGGTCGATTCTGATATCGAGCAGAGAAGTCGAGTCGCCGTGATCGGACACGCGATTGCCGAGCAGTTCTTCCCTCTGCACAGTCCCATCGGAAAGCAGATCAGAATCGACGATCGAATCGTCACGATCGTGGGTGTTCTTGAGCCCATTGGTTTGTCTGGTGGCGCCGGGGGGGCCTTGGTCGGACGTGATCTGAATCTGGACATGCACATACCGCTGTCCACCGCCAAGCTTGAATTCAGTGATGTGTATACGAGACGCATGAGCGGTTCATTCGCACGTGAGGAAGTTCGTTTTACCGAGATCTATGTCACGACTGAATCTTCTGAAGAGGTGATTCCAACCGCGGAACGAATTCGTCGAATCATTGCAGTTGATCATGCTGAACGTGGCGATGTCGGCATCATCGTTCCCTGGGAACTGCTTGAAAATGTGAAGCGAACCACGTTTGCCATGAACATTCTTCTCACGGCCATCGCAGCCATCAGTCTGCTGGTCGGTGGTATCGGAATCATGAACATCATGTTGGCGTCCGTCATCGAACGCACCCGGGAAATCGGAATCAGACGGGCGCTTGGGGCGACCCGTCGACACATCATCTCCCAGTTCCTCGTCGAAACCGGAACACTCTCGGCTGTTGGCGGGATTCTTGGAATCCTGCTCGGGGTCTCCCTCTCGATGGCCGTATCGCATGTCCTTCCATGGGTCCTGGAGCTTGGATCGGTCCAGCGGCTCATCGATGTCGACATCTCGTTCGAAGCGCAGATCACGGGCTGGTCAATCGTGGTGTCCTTCCTGGTCGCCTCCATGACCGGTGTCATTTTCGGCATCTATCCAGCGATGATGGCAAGCCGCCAGGATCCCATTGAGGCTTTGCGGCACGAATGAGCTTGATTGGCTGAATCGCTTTCTATACTGATTGATTGACCGACCGTGTCTTCTCTGAGGAGTTTTCTCCATGAAACAGAATTCAGGGCATGCCATCATCATGGTTCTGCTGACCATCATCTGCTGGTCGGTATCGTGTTCGGATCTTTTTGCGCAGCGTCTGGGTGATCGCTGGAATGAAGTCAAGGGACGATGGCACACCCAGAATGAGACGATCTCAGAAGATGCCGTCCTTCTGGCCAAGCTGGTCTATACGGACGTCGATGTCAGCATGCAGGAACAGCCTGTCAAAGAGGCGATCGACTGGTTGGCGGAACAGGTCGGATCACCTTTTCAGGTCAGCCTGTTGAATGACAAGGTGATCGAAGGCATTGATCCTGACATCAAGATCACCCTCGATTTCAAGAACATGCCGGCGCTCAATGTGCTCGAGCACATTCTCGATCAATGTACATCTGCCCAGCAGCTTCCCAGTACCTGGCAGATTCGGTGGGGCATGCTCTACATCGGCCCCGTCCCTGTCATGGATGAAGCCCGGTTTCGAAGCGTTCGGATCTACGATGTTGAAGAGTTGATCATGCTGATCCCTGACTTCAACAACCCGCCTGAACTCCAACTGGGCGGCACGGCCGGTGGTGGCGGATTCGGTGGCGGCGGCGGTGGCCTGGGTGGTTCCGGAGGCGGCGGCGGCTTCGGTGGTTCCGGCGGCGGTGGTGGCGGTGGGGGAGATCATCCAAGCAGCTGGGATTGGGAAGAACTCGAAGAGGAGAACCTGCAGAGGCTGATTCTGCTCATCCAGACCTTGATCGAGCCGGAAGCATGGTTCCGAAACGGTGGTGACGCGGCTTCGATCAATGTCCACAGATCCTCTCTTGTCATCCGGGCGCCAGGCTACATCCAGCGTCAGATCGATGGCTTCCCCTTCGAGATCCCGATGGTCGAAGGCATGGGACCGCGCATCCTGAAGATTGTGGGCCGAAGAGTCACGGTGGAAAAACCGATGTCAGAGCGAGTCAAGGATGACGTGATCGGGCAGCCTTCACCGACTCCTTGAACATCAACGCGGATCGATCTGCTCGCTGGCCGAATTGAGTGCCATCAGCGCCATGGCCTGAGCCACGGCATCCATTCTGGCATCCCATGTCGAGTGTCGGATCCCACCCAGGATCCGGTCGGGCTGTCTCCAGCTCCCGGACACGTCTTCACGGCAGCTCAGCTGAAGCAGGTACCGAAGAAATCGACGGGATGCCTGATCGAAGACCACCTTCTGTTCAGCGTTGTCAAAGACGGGATCGTTGTTGGTTTCAAGGAGGAAGATGGCGGGTCGCATGGATTGCGAGGTGACCCCGTCCACGCCCGGCTTCAGAAGAAAGCCGCCTGCATTCATGGCATGTGAAGGATTTCGACTGGCTTCGACCTGGAGATCCAGGATTCTCCTTCGCAGAGTGCGCAGGGTGTTCAGATCAATCTGATTGTTTCCGGCGTTCCGATGATCACGTTCGATCCAGCTCAGCCATGGCAGCAGCGTGACATGATGATGTTCCGGGAGGACTGCTTGTGTCCGGATCGCCGTACTGGTCGCAAGCGCCGCATGGTCTGGTGAACATGCCGACAACCCAGCCGCTGCCAGAACAAGATCGTGTGCATGCTCTCGAACATCCACATCCTCTGCTTCCTGCATCAGCTCGAGAAACGACACCATCTGATCGATTCGTTCCTGGTCTACATCCAGTCCCAGCGAGGTCGCGGCAAGGCTCCATGCGGCGACATTCATCGGATCCAGATCCTTCTTGCCGGTCGGCTGCGCAGCCTCCTGAAGCAGTCCAATGGCGATCTCCCGTGACTGTTTCGCCAGTTCCGGATCGGCATTCGACGACTTCGAGTACATCGCCAGTGCAAGGGCAACAAAGGCACGCTCGTGTTGTCGTGCGAACTTCTGATCAAAGCTGCTGGTCATCGGTGTGAAGCTTCCAACCAGCCGATAGCCTTGATCGGTCTTGAAGATCCTGGAGAGGATGTGTCGCACCAGATGATCTCGAGTTTCGAGAATCCGTTCCGGAGTGACATCGGCTTGAACAACCTCGAGATCACCGGATATCAGCATCATCGGTGCGGCATCAGGCTGAGACTGCGCGAGATCGATGGTCTCGAATGCGTACAGGCTGATGCGTCCGTCATCCCTGAGCGACTCGATCTGACGAGGTGACAGATCGCTGGCCAATGCCAGCGAATACAGACGTTCAGGGCCGACAAAGGCATTCGTCAATCGAAGCTGTGCTGGGAACTGAAGCCACCATCTGTCCTCATGGCGCATCGCCAGCCCATCGATCCCCGGCCGCAGGCGATCCGTGGCGGCCTCGAAGGTCCGGCCCATCAACGCTTGGAGTGGACCGGCCGTTTCGATTTCCAGTGTCAGTTGTCGCCCCGCATCCTTTCGAACGGAAGGCGGGAGAGAGGCAATCACATCGTCCTTCCTCGCCAGGTTGATGGCTTTTGTGGCAGCCATCCATGTCAGATCACTGCCTTCAACAGAAGGATCTTCCGCATGAGCCATTCCAAATCCGACGACACGCCCTCGATTTCTCAGGATCACGCACACGGCCGAGGTATCCGGCTCGTCTGGATTTCGGATCATGGATTCGGGCGTATCGAGCTGATCGACCCATTGTCTGACTTCAAGCCAACGGCCAACGGCAGTCTCGAGATCCGCTTCCGCTTGCGCTGTTGCTGCAAACAATCCAAGCAGGAACATCAGTACGAGATATCCAGACAAACCGGACAGACGGAAGCATTGACCCCGTACAGGCGTGCAGGGACGGATTTCATGCGTTGCGGCCGAAGAAATGACTGGACTGACTGGTTGCATTGGAGCATCCTAACCGTAGAAGTCCACTGGTTATGGGCCTGGGCTTCTGGAGGGTCGGAAGAAGTGCCTGTTTCAATCTCAGATCTGGTCAGAATGACTGGCTACCGCAAGCGGTTGCTCGTGTTGTCAGCACTTGTGTTCATTGCCATGTGCTGATTCGCTTCGCATCTTCAGGAGTACGAGAGAGTGATAACAGGCCCGGCATACGAAGTATGCCGGGCCTGTTCAAATCTCTGCAATGGAAGATCAGGCTCAGAGCGAGATCTTGTCGGTTCCCATGGCACCGTGATCGTCCATGCCGCCACGAGTCGGCTGATCGTCGGATGATGGATCGCCGCCGCCAGCGGGATCCTGATCGTTCTCGCGGTTCTCGGCATCGCCCCACATCGCACGCTTGAGGCTGAGGCCGATCTTGCGTTCATCCGTATCGACACGAAGGATCTTGACGTCGACCTGATCTCCAGGCTTGACGACGTCCTGTGGGTCATCGACCTTCTCATCCGAGAGCTCGGAGATGTGAAGCAGACCTTCCAGGCCGGTTTCAAGCTGTACGAAGACACCGAAGTTGGTGATCTTGGTGACGGTGCCGTGAACAACCATGCCGGGCTTGTAGGCATCTGGAATCGCGGTCACCCACGGGTCCTCGGTCAGTTGCTTGATACCCAGTCCGACACGCTGCTTGTCCTGATCAATATCGAGAACGACACACTCGACGGTGTCTCCCTTCTTGAACTTCTCGTTCGCATGGGAGATCTTTTCGGTCCAGGACATGTCCGAGACGTGCAGAAGACCATCGATGCCGGGTTCGATCTCGATGAAGGACCCGTAGTTGGTGAGATTCCGCACCTGTCCTTCGATGATGGTTCCCGGTGGGTAACGCTCTGCGACGAGCTCCCAGGGATTGACCTCGGTCTGCTTCATGCCGAGTGAGATCTCGTGCTTTTCCTGGTTGATGTCCAGGACCACGACTTCGATCTCATCGCCGACATTGACCAGCTCGTTGGGATGATTGATGCGACGCGTCCAGGACATCTCTGAGATGTGGACGAGACCTTCGATACCCTCGGCCAGCTCGATGAAGGCGCCATAGGAAACCAGGCTGACCACGGCGCCTCGAACACGGCTGTTGACCGGGAACTTGGCTTCGATCTCCTCCCATGGGGAGGCTTCCTTCTGCTTCAGTCCAAGGGCGATCTTCTCGCGATCACGATCGATCTTGAGGATCTTGACCTCGATCTCATCGCCGACCTTGCAGACCTCACTTGGATGGTTGACACGGCCCCAGCTCATGTCGGTGATGTGAAGCAGGCCGTCGATGCCGCCGAGATCGATGAAGGCACCGAAGTCGGCAATGTTGGTGACGGTACCTGTCACGAGTCCACCTTCCTCGATGGAGTTCATGAGCTTGTTCTTCGCTTCGGATCGCTCTCGTTCGATGAGCTTGCGGCGACTGATCACGATGTTGCGACGTTCCTCGTCGATCTTGAGGACTTCGGCACGAATCGTCTTGCCGATGAACTCGCCGATATCGCTTGGACGGCGGACATCCACCTGGGAGGCCGGAAGGAACACGGGAACACCGATGTCCACGAGCAGGCCACCTTTGATCTTCCGCATGCAACGACCCTCGATGATGTCCCCTTCGGACTTGGTCTCGAGAATGCGTTCCCATCCACGGATGCGATCGGCCTTTCGCTTGGAAAGCTTGATGATGCCGGAGGAATCCTCAAGATCCTCGAGGAGCACCTCGACGGTATCTCCCGCCTTGAGCGTGTCCCAGTCGTCAAACTCATTCTTGTTGACGAGGCCTTCTGATTTGAGGCCCACATCGACGATGGCATCGTCACCGGCCTTGCCGACGATCTTGCCTTCGAGGATCTTGCCCCTGTTGTACTGCTGCATTTCGCCGCTGAGCACACCGGACATGTCGCCTTGGGCCATTGCATCGCCCATCTGTTCGCGAATCAGTGTGTCAGCATCGTCCTGCTGGATGCCCAGCTCGGCTATGAGATTGAAGTCAACCATGATGTATGGAGTAGCGACGGCCTGGACGGGGGACTGCGGGTCGCATCCGCAGGTTGGAACTCAGGGCCTCTTCATCAAGCCGCGGAAACACATCCGCTGACCTGCTCGACAAAAAGGCGATCAGCCCAGGCAAGTCCGCCAGTATAGCGAGGTTCGGCTCCAGATCGAAGGGGGGAGGCGATCGAGCCGGCCCACCAAATCACCCTTGTTGCCCGCCAGGCCCCGAGAGCTGTCCTTGGATGCCCCAGAGCCTTGTAGAGCCCTTTGAAGGGCTGATTCGGGACTTGGTCCAGCCGGATCAATCGGCCGATTCCAGCTCCGGGGGCTTGCTGTACCGCTTGCTCAGCAGCAGAAATCCGGTGGCGCCAAGGATGCCCAGCAGGGCGGCCACGAGATAGACACCGCCGCCGGTGGCACTGCCTTGATCCAGCAGCATCTTGTAGATGAAGACGCCGAACAGCGGTGCCAGGAGACCTCGAATACCTGTCAGGGTCACGTGGACACCCATGTATTGCGTGGAGGATTGCGGAGAGGCGAAATCATGATGACCAAGATTCCATGCAAGCACGCCACCTCCGAATCCGATGCCCTGAATGACGGCGGCGATATAGATCCCGGGGAGCCAGCTGTACAGGATGCACATGAATACGAGCAGATTCTTGATGATGAAGATCCAACTGTGAATCGACCGGAACCGAACGACATGGACCTTGGCAAGCAGCCTTGACCAGATCGGTATGGAGAAGGGCATGATCAGAATGGGAATGGAGGTCAGGATGGCGATGGCCTGCACGTAGTCGAGTTTGAACTGGTCATCGAGGATGATGACCAGTGGAGCAGTGACCATGATGTTGCCGGTACCGATCAGGAAGAGACACAGCATGAACGCTGCGAATCCCCGGTCGTTGTTCAGGAGGCGCAGGATCCCCAGAGGATTGATTGTCGGTTTGAGTTTGTCCGCCGACTTCTTGTGATCACGCTCGGATGCGAGCATCCGGCCGTGTCCCCGGACCCGAATCCGGCTGTATGACCAGGCGCCGACCATGCCGATACTGGCCGCGAGAGGGTAGACCCAGCGATAGGCATCGGGATTTTCATCAAGCAGGAGACCCGTCAGGAACGTGACCAATGCCAGACAGAGGGCCTGAATCGAGGCGAAGGCCCCTGCAATCCGAGGTCGATCCTGGCGGGGGTAGTTGCTTGCCCAGATCGTGGTTCGAAGGGTGACGACCCCGGCCCAGGCAATTCTTCCGACCGCCACGGCGACGGCGAACAACAGGAATCCCCAGGCGGTTGGTGCGGCCAGGCAGACGGCGGCGATGGCGAGGATGGTGACGACCTGCAGGCTGACAACAAACCGAATCTTGTGTCTTCCATGGGCGAAGGCGGCCCATGCGAAGCTCGTCAGATTCGCCGAGGCGGGAAGTCCGACAAGGAGGCCGATGACGAGATCAAGGAGATCCGGATCCACCTGACCGCCGAATGATTTCTTGGCCGTGATGCCGACCACGCCGCCTTCAAGCATGCCGAGCATGATGGGCAGCAGGCCCCAGGCGAGGAGCTCTCTTGCATAGTTCCGTCGATATCTCGCTGACATCCCCGACGGGAGATATCGCCGAGCGGATGAGAGGAAGAACTGGCTGGCCGGCCTGAGCACAGGGGCTCCGTTTTCTACAGTTGCAGCAACCTATGCCTCGAACAAGACAGCGCCACGCGAACAGGTACCGGTGTTCTGTCTCATCGGTCCTGGGTGAGGAGAACGCATCCTGGCGAGCAGAGGTGACTCGTCAACTAGTTGGGGTTGCCGCCGGTATTGACGAGTGGGTACGGGGAAAGCATGGTTGGCTGATCGGAGAGCCAGACACGTCCCCAGTCATCCGAAAAGGCACGCCAGTCGGTGTCATTGACCACAGCGAGATCTCGTTCCTGGTCGAGCTTGGTTTCCGAGATACCGGCCATTTCAGGTGTCAGGTTGCCTTTGATGTAGTCCCAAGTGTGGTACTTGTCTGAGGTACAACCGGAGGCGGCCAGCAGGCTGCCGGCCAGGACGGAAAACACGACTGATGGGGGGATACGCATCGGAATCCTCGGAAAGGTAAGAACCAGCTGAGCCCCGGGGGCGACCCGGGTAGAGAAGCAGTGTCTCGTAGTCGGGACCCTATGTCAACGAGGCCCCGTTCAGGTCGATTGAAGCCTTCTTTCTCGATCCGGAAACAAATTCAAAACTGGCCAAATTCGGGTCAAACCCGTGATAGTGTTGAAGAGTCGAGGGGCTGGAGTCCCCCGGGCTCGCGACCCCTGCGGGCACATTGCTCGTTCCTGCTTGATCCCCTGGGATCACTGGATCTGCGTCGATGGTCATGCCTCCTCAGAGTGGAAGGCCTGGAACGATGGACCGTGAACCCCCTTAGACCTGGGGTTCGAGCAAGGTCCGCACGGAGCCGGATACGTTGGCTTGTTCCTTCGTGACGGCCTGCGGCCCGTGGGACTCCAGCTCCTCGGCTCCCCATTCAATTCCAGAAGCTCAGCCCAGGGCCTCACGGTACTGAGCAGCCATGTCCTCGAGTGAGGCAGGCATGACTCGAACATCGCCGGTCACGGTCATGAAGTTGGTATCTCCACTCCAGCGAGGTACGACATGCGCATGGATATGTTCTGGAAGACCAGCGCCAGCAGCCGATCCTTGATTGATTCCGACATTGACACCCTGAGGCTCAAGCACTTTTTGAACGAGTTCAACAGCGTGTTCGACGAGTTGCCAGAAGGCTTCCCGGCTTTTCTGGTCGTACTGCAGAACATCTGAACAGGCTTCGCCCAGTGCGACCAACAGGTGACCGTTGGCATAGGGATACCGGTTCAGGAGGATCATGCCCATCGCCGTCCTGTGGATGACGAAATGCTGCTCATCGTCTTCGGGATGGGCCCAGTAGTGCGCGAGGAAATTGACCGGGGTCTCGAGATCGGGTCCGGTGGCATCCCGTCGAGCATCCAGACGGCGGAGGTAGGCGAGTCGCCACGGGGCCCAGAGGTTCTCTTGCTGCATGTTCATTCACTCCATTTGCAATGGGCACCATAAACTGACGGGCAATGGCATTGCTGGCAGCGTCCAATCTGGTCCACCGAATCGGTACCCGTGAAATCCTCTCAGGGGCCTCATTCGGCATCGAACCCGGCGAGAAAATCGGCCTGATCGGTCGGAATGGCTGTGGCAAGACGACGCTGCTGAGAGTTCTGGCCGGGGAATTGACCCCGGACGAGGGGCGATTGGATACGCAGCGTGGGTCCAGAATCGGCATGTTGCCCCAGCATCCCACCTTCGAATCCGGAAAGACCGTTCTGGATGTGGCGGCTGAAGCGTTTGAGATCCTCAATGGCATCCGCTCCGAGCTGGAGAAGATCTATGAGCGGATGGCCGAAGCGGACGCCGACACGCTTGAGGATCTGTTCCAGCAACAATCCGAGCTGGAATCACGTCTCGAAGCTGCTGGTGGTTGGGAAGTGGGTCATCGAGTCGAGGCGACGTTGCACGGACTTGGATTCAGCAAGGAGGAGTTCGTCCAGGAAGCGAGCACGCTTTCCGGCGGTCAGAAGTCCAGACTCGCGCTCGCTCGCTTGTTGCTGGAGGCTCCCGATCTTCTTCTGCTCGATGAGCCCACGAATCACCTGGACATCGAAGGCCGTCAATGGCTTGAAGTGTTTCTCGCCGAGACCTTTCGTGGTGGTGTCATTGTCGTGAGTCACGATCGCTGGATGCTGGATCGTGTGATCAACCGAATTCTGGAACTCGATCGAGGGCGCGTTCTGGAGTATCCAGGTAATTACACGGCCTACAAGGTCCAACGGCAGGAACTTGAAGTCACGAGGGAACGGACTTTCAAACGACAACAGGATCATGTCCGTCGCGAGGAGGCCTTCATCCGGCGATACAAGGCGGGGCAACGGGCCAAACAGGCGCGTGGACGAGAATCGAGGCTGGAGCGTTATCGAGCAGACATGGAAGAGCCATTGCGTGCTGTCCAGGTCGCCGATCTCTCACTCCCAGAGCCTCCCCGAAGCGGCGATATCGTTCTGAACGCACAGGATGTCGAGACGGCGTGGGATGACATGGTGGTGATGCGTGGTCTGAATCTGTCGATCCAGCGTGGTGAACGCATCGGCATTCTCGGTCCCAACGGCAGTGGGAAGACCACTCTGGTGCGTTGCCTGCTTGGTGAACTTCCGCCTCGATCGGGCCATGTTCAGACCGGAACACGCCTGAAGATCGGCTGGTATCGACAGGAGCAGGATCATCTGGATCCGGATCTCGAGGTCTGGCACTGGTTGCGTGACACGCTGGCCAGGGAGCGGGAAAGCGGACAGGCCTCTGAGCAGGAAGCTCGAGATCTCGCTGGGGCGTTTCTGTTCAGTGGACGGGTCCAGGACCAGATCATTCACACCCTCTCGGGTGGGGAGCGGTCCCGGCTCGTGCTCGCCTCACTTGTCGGTGGAGCCCACAACGTACTCGTTCTGGATGAACCGACGAACCATCTCGATCTCCCTTCGGCCGAGCAGGTTGAGGCGGCGCTGGGCCGCAGTGGACCATGGAACGGGACATTGATGCTGATCAGCCATGACCGCGCCTTGCTCGAAGCAACGTGTGATCGTCTCGTGATCCTTGATGGTGATGGTGGTGTCCGTATTCATGAAGGACGCCTCTCGGACTGGCTTCGAGTCAAGAAACGAGAGGATGCCGTACTTGAACAGGCCGAGGAGTCAGCCGCTCGCAAACCA
>MDSW01124940.1_pt1 | contig 17313 bp, 17 predicted proteins | sample 811171 | NCBI WGS metagenome assembly MDSW01 (sample SAMN05326641, study PRJNA326480) | marine metagenome | isolation source: seawater | place: Atlantic Ocean: North West | collected 2012
CAATAGCTAAAAGAAAAAAGAAATCCTAATATTTTTTCTTCACTCCAGCAATAAAATCCTTAAGATAATACGGCTCAAAATATGCGACATCTTCAAAATCTTTGTTAACAAACTTATCAATAGCTAACATCCCCATATCTTTTGCAGAAGGGGATACTCCATCAATAAAATATGCATTAGAGTTATTTATAATAGGCTTACATTTTAAAGCCCCATCCCCAAAAAAAAGAATCTTATCTTTCAGAAAATCTTTGTACGTGTAATCATCTACAACATCAGCTCTAATACCTCTGACTTCATTATTATTTTTATCATATATAGAAGCAAAAACCTCCATCCTCCTAGCATCAATCATTGGACAATACAACGGATAATCTTCTATATTTGACATAGCAAAAGCCATAACTTTTAAAGTTGAGATTGCCATTAAAGGAATATCCAAAGCATAACATAAGCCCTTGGCAGTAGAGGTGCCAATTCTGAGTCCAGTATATGAGCCAGGACCTTTACTTAAAGCAATGCCATCTATATGTTTTAAACTAAGATTTGAATCTTTTATAATTTTTTCTATAAAAAGAGTTAGCTTTTCAGCATGTAAATATGCACTAGAATTTTCCTCTACACATGTAATTAATTTGCTATTGTCGAAAATAGCAACAGAACAATTCTTAGTAGTTGTCTCAATAGCTAGTATTAATGCCATTAAAAATCATAATAATGATTAAACAAATCACTCACAAGTCCAAAATTAATAACTTGAGTTTCTAACTGATTATTATCATTACGAGCGTTTCTCAAAACAACCCCTAAATTTATTTTAAGATTTGTATAAGGATTGATGATATAGGACAAGTTCACACTTTGATAATTAATCTTTGTAAGATTACCTTGATACATCTCGATTCCAAAGTCAGATGGACGACCTGAGCTTATTCCAACTAGGCCTTCCTGCTCTGCATAATTACCAGTTGAAAAATAAAGATTGCTACCATAAGATATTGTATCTCCCTCTATATCTCCACCATATTGTGCGAATATCATCTTAGCGTCAACTTCAAATCTTTTCCACCTATAATTTATCATAAATAAAGATTCGGAAAAGTTTGCTCCTAAGGGATGCGCTAATGACTGATTATAATGGGCATAATTTTGAGCAGGATTATGATGAGCATAAGTATAGGGTCTAACATAATTATACTCTAGTTGTAAAGTAAGTCTGTCAATGTTAAATGGATTAAAAATTTTATAGCCAAGCTGGTAACCAAATTTGTTTGCCCAAAAATTATCTTGCCTTCTCAAGTCAGTAATACTAAACTCATCTAGAATTATTTGGCCATACATATAAGAAGAGTTAAGACGATAATTTGCATTTGCTCCTACCAGAACATTATCAGGAGAGTTTAGAGAAAACTCTATCGGCCTTAGCATTGCTATCGGATTTAGATAGTTAACATCAAAACCCTTACTACCAGGAGCATGATTCATCCGCCATACGACAGATTCAAACAATGAAAAGTCCATCTTCTTATTTATATCAATAGTTAGATAATGTGATGACAAATACTTCTTAGGATACCCCATCTGATCACGATTATCCAACCCATTTACTGCAAAATAATTAATATCCATCAACTCTGCATAAAGATTAGTATATTGTATCTTCCAGAAAGTAGTTTGGAGCCTTAGATACGGATAATTGAATGTATTATCTGAAAGTAACAATGAACGATAACCATCTCCAATAAAATGCTTTCCATGACCAAATTGAACGGCAAAAAGCTTGTTTTTTCTATAAGTCACATAACCAGAAGACATAGCATAATCAAAACCTGTTTCTTTAAACTTCCTTGCATATCCTTGTCCTGGAACTACTTTAGCATTTCGAATATATTCATCTAAATAATTTGCAAAAATCGCTTGATTCTCAACAAATGAGGTGGAAAATGATATGGAATGACCAAGATCTCCCTGAATTAAATACCCTCTACTATTTGTAAATACACTCTTAGGCTCTGTTAATTCTCTACCTTTTGACAGGTTAATAATAGGTGACGCTACCACCTTATAGTTATCCCCCTCTAATACAAAAAAGTGCTCAGTAAAAACCTTCCTTAGATACCAATTTTTATAATCAGCAGCATAATATTTCTTAAAAACTGTGTCAACTTGAAAAGAGACATCTGATTGAAGAATAGGCTTAAATGAAGTATACATATTATCATCTCCAGTATATATATCTCGATTTACATCTGCAGAATAAGCTCTTCCTAATAATAAATTCACATGTTGTGAATAAGCAGGAAAAACAAAGAATATTAATACCGTTAAGAAAAAATATTTCATTATTTTATATCCTTTTTACGTATAAAGAATGGGACAAGTAATGTTGTGAAACTGATTACTGCTAATAATGCAATGGCAATATTAATATTTAACTTTAATAGCAAGCAAGACGCTAAAATAAGTGCAATCGACAGAACATATAATATTAAACTTGTTCTTTGGTGTCCAATACCCAATCGTAACAAAGCATGATGAAAGTGGTCTCTAGCTGGATATAAAGGGTGGCGATTTTTCACAACTCTAGCAATAAACACTCTCAAAGAATCAAAAAGAGGAATGGCTAAGATTGCAATAGATAATAATGGGCCTTTATTAGGAAAATTAATAGTATTTAGAACTAATCCTCTATCAATAAGGTTAATAGCCAATACCGAAAGTATCATGCCAACCAATAGAGATCCTGTATCTCCCATAAATATTCTAGCTGGAGGAAAGTTGAATTTTAAAAATGCCAATAGAGCCCCCATTAAAGAAAATGCAATAATGGCCATGTTATATTGACCCATAAATACTGCCAATAAGCCAAAACAAAAAGAGGAAATAAGACCCAAGCCACTAGCAAGTCCATCTACTCCATCAATCAGATTAAATCCATTAGTAATTACTACTACTACAAATATAGTAAACAAAGTGGCTGTAAAATCAGAAATTTCATACACACCTAAAACGCCATGCATGTTATCGATTTGCATGTCTCCTAAATATATAATAACTAAGACGGCTATAATCTGACCTATCAACTTCTTATAAGGGTTCAGACCGAGTAAATCATCAACTAATCCTACAAAGAATACAATAAAAAGACTCGCCATAATAAATTGAACATTTACTAATTGAGACCAAAAAAGAAAAGCTAACATAACTCCTGCAAAAATTGCAATCCCTCCAAAAATAGGCACACTTCCTTCATGCGAGGCTCTTTTCCCTGCTACATCCGTAAGCCCATATCTATCAGCAAAGAAGATAAGCTTGGGAATAGCAAGATAAGTAACAAGAAAAGAACTTATAAATGAAAATATAATATTATAATCTGTATCAAACATTGTATTTTATGTGTTTGTAAAATTAATAAATCTTAACTAATCATCTAAACTCCGAAACCCATTTAGCCAAAGTATATTGATGATTAACTTTAATTGTATGTAAATTCATCCGTTTACCTGCTTCAATATCTGAATCTGAATCTCCAACAAGATATGAATTTTTAATGCTAATATCTGGAAAATCAATAACTGCTTGTTCAATCATGCCAACTTTTGGCTTTCTACAGTTGCAGTCTAATTCTGCTAGATGTGGGCAATAATATATCTTATCTATTTTACCTCCAGATTTCTCAATAACATATTGCATATTAGCATGTAATTCTTTTAATTCACAATCTGTCATAATACCTTTCCCTATACCCTGTTGATTAGTGATAATAATAACCCGTTTAAATATATTACCTAGTATTGAAAGTGCAGAGATAGCTCCAGCAACAAAATGAAACTCAGAAAAAACACGAACATATCTTCCCTCTAGCTTCTTATTAATAACACCATCCCTATCTAAAAAAAGAGTATCAAAATTACACATCTGGGAACATCTCTTCTTCAATAAGCTGACAAATAACATGGCCAATAAGTATATGAGCTTCCTGTATTTTTGGGGTATCTTCAGAAGGTACCTTTATCGTTATATCGCAAAGCTCATCCATAAGGCCTCCTTTAATCCCAGTAAACCCAATAGTTATCAACCCTATTTCTTTAGCTTTTTTAATCGCTTTAACTACATTAAGAGACTCTCCTGATGTAGATATCCCAACTAATATATCTCCTTTTCTTCCAGAAGCCTCTAACATTCTTGCATAAGTCTCAGAATAACCAAAATCATTCGCAACAGCTGTAACATATGATGAATTAACATGTAATGCCTCCGCATAAAGTGGAGGCCGGTCTATATAAAACTTACCGCTTAATTCAGCTGCAATATGCTGCGCATCAGAAGCGCTGCCCCCATTTCCACAAAAAAGCATCTTTTTATCATCTCTAAAAGCCTTTACACTAACCGAAATAATTTTCTCAATATTTTTACAAATATCTTCATTATGTAAAACACGATTGTAATTTTCTACGGAATCTAATATAGATTTATTTATTCTACTTTTCATAATAAAGATTTTCTGCTAAAATACAATTTTATAAATTTTTATAAATTTGATTAGTCAATACTCCTATCGCATCCCAACTAAATTTTGAGCTAATTAATAAGTTCCCTTTTTTACGAACTCTTTCTATCTCTTTTTTATTAGTTAAAATAAAATTTAACTTAGCTGATAAACTAGTAGCATCCCCAGATTTAAAGAGAAACCCGTTTTTATTATCAACTATGATTTCTTTTAGAGGAGGCAAATTAGAAACCAGTACTGCTTTCTGATAACTTAAAGCCATCATCAATACACCGCTTTGATAAATTCTCTTGTAGGGTAACACTACTAAATCTGAAGCACAATAATAATACTCAACATCCTTATGAGCTATAAAATTAGTATGAAGAATAATATTCTTGCTTAAATTATTCTTTGTAATAATCTGTTGATACATGTCAAAATCATTCTTCCAAGGCTTTCCTGCAATTAACAAAACAGTATCAGGATTTTCTTTAACAACACTCTTAAAAGCATGCAACAGAGTGTCTAGTCCTTTGACCTTCTTAATCATGCCAAAAAACAAAAGTATGGTTTTGTCTTTTGGCAATCCCAGATGTAATCGTGACTCTTTCTGATTATTTCTAACATTGATAAAAGGAATATAATTCCCATGAGGAACTACAGATACTGGAGCGGGAACATTAGGATTAGATTCTATAAAATTTAATTTACTAAACTCATTATGGGTAAGAATAGAATCAGTCAACTTATAAATAAAATGAGATATTAAGGCACTGTTCTTTGTATTTGATAAAGAATCTACATCATGTATAGTAAGAACAACTCTTCCAAATAATAATTTCACTAATATCAGGTTGAATAGAACTAAAATATTAGTATGAAAAAGATGGAAATGAAAAACAGAAACCTGACTGTGTTTAGCATGAAAAATAGAGTAAATTGAACCAATTATCCATCTGAATCCATTAATTATATCAAACCTACTTTTAAAAATATCCTTATAAAAGGAAAAGAAATTAAGCCCTGCTATCTTAGGGTCATCTGTCTTGATATTTGTGTATAGACTTACGTCCATTCCAGCATTTATCAAACCTATTGACTGGCCAAAAAGATACAAATGATGCGAACTTCCATGAGCACCTAGTGGATCAATAATTGCTACTTTTTTCATCACTTACATTCTTATACCCTTAAAATAAGATTTATTAATAAGCCACCAAGTAGAAAAATCTTTTCTTATCTGGGCATCAATTATAAATCGTAAATTATTCTTAAAAAACAACCAAATAATAAACAAATAAGCAAACATACTACCAATCTGCCTTAAAAAGTAGATGTGATTTGCCACATTCTGTTCAATAAAAAAGTTTCCTCTATAATTTTTCTTTCCATCAAAATCTATAGATTTTGTTAAACTACCTACCTTATGATAAAATTTAATGTCCGGACAATAAAACATTTTATGACTGCCATCTTTCCAGATTCTATATGAAAAGTCAGTGTCGTCAAAATAAACAAAATATTTCTCATTCATTAAGCCGATATCATCAAAAACTTTCCTCTTAGCTAACAAACAACATGTTGGAGCATACTCCACCTCAATTGATTGATTAAATTGTCCTTTATCTACCTGTCCCTGTCCTCTATGCAAAGGTAAATATCCTTTATTCTTTATAAACCAACTTCCTGCATACCATATAGTGTCAGGATCTTTAAAATACATTATCTTGGGAACAACCAAGCTACAATTATTCTCTTTTTGAGATTTAATCAATTTATGGACTAACCCTTTTTCAAATGTGACGTCATTATTGATTAATAATAACTGATCGCAATCATCTATAAATGCTCTGTTAATAGCTTGATTATTTGCCTTTGCAACACCAAAATTAGTCTTATTCTTAATAATAACAATGTTAGAAATATCTTTTTTTTTCAGAATTGACAATGTTATGTCCTCAGAACAATTGTCAACAACATAAAGAACCAAATTCTGATATGTTTGCTTTAAAAAACAATCTATAAAATCCCCTACAACATTAGCAGAATTATATGTGACAGTAACTACACCTATTTTATCCACGTTATTTTTTTTTAAGATTTATTGACTCTGGAAGGACAATAATTGATCCTGGAGGAACATCTTTTGTGATTACTGTATTTGCTCCAATAACAGAACCTTTACCAATAGTTACAGGTTTAGCAATCACACAATTAAATCCAATAAAAACATCTTCCTCAATTAATACCTCCCCTTCGTAAAATCTAAAATAATAATCTTTGTTTCGTGACAACTCTTTATTATCATAATAATGAGTAACTATCTTTGTGCCAGCACCTATTTGGCATCCATTTTTTATTGTAACATTCTGAGGGCAAATACTATCTATAATAATATCCTCCCCTAAAAAAACTGTACTAACATCATCAAAATTTACACCCCTTAACTTCTGGATTCTAGCTCGCATATAACCTGACAAAAAACTGCTTTTTGCTATTGCCTGCAATATCTTGTTAAATAATCTCCTAAATCCGTATTTCTTTTTTGATTCTGTATCTCTACTCATAATATATATTTTTTAAATTTAGAATAATCCTCATCTATATACTCCTCTAACAAGTTGCGCTCATATGATGTAAGCAAAATTTTCTTAGCCTTTTTATAAAGGAAGAAATCTAGATAACTAACAACTTTTTTTGGAATAAACTTTTTCAATGTTGTTGCTAGATATCTATTATGTTGTAATGTCCTTGAGATAATATTTCTAGGTTCTTTATGCGAATTTACTCTTTTATAATTACCCCCTAACTTTAACGTTTCAATATCAAGAAATCTATAAAGCCTCTCAAGGTCAGTATTAATTTTTTCTAATTGTAATATGCAAATCTGATCTTTATGAAAATATTTTAAATAATTATTCACATGCTTATAATACAAACTATTCTCAATATATTGATGGATAAATTTCTTATGTTTATTATCCTTGTTTTTTAAATAATCAGAAAAATCCTCTGTTGCATATCCCATTCTTTTATCCATATTATAATGAGAAAATGCTCTATGAAAAGGGTCTCTAACTATTATAATAATTTTTGCATCAGAATTAAATTCATAAATTTTTTTTGGAATTGATGGATAAGAAAAATAAGATACACTTCCATCTGCTAAATATTTTACTGATTGAGCACTCTTAAATATTTTTAAATAACTCTTCTCTGTACTAACCTTATAATCTTTGTAATATGAATTATTAACTAATTCATCGTAAGAAAAATAATTAATCTCTTTCTCAGGATTCTTAGAAAAAAAAATATCCTTATGTTCCTTTAAAATAGTCCAAAGTAAAGTAGATCCTGCTTTTGGAGCTCCCACTAAAAATAAATTTGGTTTCCTCATAGTTAACTTTAGCTTAATTACCAAACTGCTCAAATAATGTTATGCTGTATGGCTCTAATCTTATTTCACAATCAATGCACTCTTTTGTATTATATTTGAATTTTGTTTTTTCTGATTTTTTATCAAATAAATTATTTCCATAATATTCAGAAATAAGACCTGTTAAATTCATATCTATATTGACTGAATTATCACTCCAATTTATCCAGTAATAAATCTTCTTTTTTTCTTTTTTTGAAACAAAAAAATATTCAAAACAATCCTTTTTAATTTCAGATTTATTTTTAAACGAATAATTTGTTTTAAACAATTCCTTTACAATTCTCATTGCATCAAAGGTTGCGTTTTTTTTAGACTTTAAGCCTGTTGACATTATCATTGAACCAGATACCGTCCTTCCTGCTAAATTATGAAAAGTTGCAATATCAACATTTGAATTATCCAATGATGCTAATTCAATTAACTGATGAACAACAAATAAAGCTTGCAATAAAGTATTGCCGGTAACTGAAGACATTTGTAAATTCCACTCAGTTATCCAAATTTTTCTACTGCTAAAGGTTTTATTATATTTATCAATTTCTAATTTGAAATTTGAAATGATATATTCTACAGCTCTTTTTTTATAAATATTATACCTTTCTTTAAGTCCAGTGCCCTCAGGTATTACTGTTAGCATTCTTCCAGCAACATCTTTACCTTTTACCACTTTTGCATATGGATGGATGATGATAGCATCATAAAAATCCTGCTCTGCTAATTTAGAGTTCCAGTCATCAAGCCTTGCCACTCCTCTATTGTTAGGAGCAGCGACAACAGCAATTGGGAGATCTTTGTAAGCTTCTCTAATTGTTGAAGTATACTGTTTTGAAAGAGTGATGTATTTCTCAATATTCATAAAATGAGAATAACTTCTATTAGAAAGCTCTCCCCCTAGCTCAACTCCCAATAAATTAATACCGCTATCTAATAATATTCTAATAATCCGCAACACCTCTTCGGGAGTTGAAGAAATAATATTCGCATCATAGATAACACTAGATTCAGTGGCTTTTGCCATCGCAATAAAATCATAAATATAATTTTGTGAATGATTCTTATTAGTAATAATCTTATTTAACGTTGAAACGGTTTTAATTTTTGATGCCTTATGATATTTTTTTATTTCATCTATTTTAAGTCCATAACCAACACCATCCAAATGATAAAAATTACCAAAGCCTCCAGGAAAACTCAATACATTTGGAGAAATAAGCTGCACATCATTCATAAAAACACTATCATTAACATCAAAAAAAACAAATGCTAAACTAGTCCGAAAGCCAAAAAGATTAGTATTTACATGATTCTGTGATTTTACAACAAAAAAACTAAACACAAATAATAACATAACAACTAAATTCTTCATATTATTTCATTACTCCTTTAGATATTAGTTCAATTATTGAATTTTCATATTTATCCTCTTTGATTTCTTGTGTTTTAACCCATTCTACAAAATTTGATATCCCCTGTTCAAAACTATATTTTGGCTTAAAACCTAATAAGGTACTGATTTTGGTTAAATCTGCATAATTATGACGGATATCTCCAAGGCGAAACTTTCCATTTACAATAATACTTACATTAGAATGATACATTTCTTTTAAACATTTAGCAACATCATGGACAGTAACAGGAACTCCAGAACCAACATTAAATACCTCGCCGTTTGCACTATCCTTTTCAATGCCTAAAATTGTCGCATCAACAACATCTTGGATATATACAAAATCTCTACTTTGCAAACCATCTTCATAAACATCTATATTATTATTATTTAATATTCGAGTTGAAAAAACAGATAAAATTCCAGTATAAGGATTGGAAAGCGATTGTCCGGGGCCGTAAACATTTTGATATCTAAAAGAAACTGCAGGTATATCAAGAGATTTTGCAGCTGACAGAATTAATTCTTCTTGTTTTTGTTTTGTGACACCGTATATAGAAGTTGGATGTATCTTAGATTCTTCATCTGTTGGTACTAATTTTATTTGAGATGAGCAAGCTTTGAACTTAGGGTTAAAATCACCTTGTTTCATGTCTTGTTCAGTTCTATGACTTGGATAAACAAAACCATTGTTTTTACATACATATTTACCTTCACCATAAATAGCTCTTGAAGAAGAGATAATAATTTTTTCAACTGGATATTTTTTTTCAGCTAACACCATTAATAAGTTTTCTGTACCTTTAACATTTACATCAAAATATTTTGATTTTTCATACATAGATTGCCCTGTTCCTGTCTCTGCAGCTAAGTGCACAATTACTTCCTGACCTTTAATTGCTTTTTTCAAATCAGCTATAACCCTAACATCTCCTTTAATAAAACTACACTTATCTTTTACTCTTTTAAAAAGCGAAGACTCTCCTTTGCCGTGAACCTGAGGTGAAAGACAATCTAGAATAGTAATATTATACCCTTTTTCGAATAACATCTCACATAGCCTGCTTCCAATAAATCCTGCACCACCAGTAATTAAGATATTTTTCATACTAACTGTTTCTTATGATTAATAATCTTATAAAAGAAATGCATAAAACCTGATATAATAAACATAAAAAAGAAAGGCCTAAATAATAACGGTTCTGACATTACAGAAACAAATATAATAATAAGCCAAATAAATCTATGATTACGTATAATTTGTTGCTTGGTAAGCATATAAATAAACAAGATAGTTGTAGGGAATCCCATACCTGCTAAAAGATACATGATAGAATTTGTACTTCCCTTAGATGTCGTTTCTACTTTTTGTTCAAGTCCTACTTGATTTAAAACGCTATTTATATTAGAGCTAATATAGAACTCCTCACGCACTTCTTGAAATCGATCTAAGTCTAGTCCAACACCATTTATTGGATAATCCAAAGCAATAAAAAATGGCTGAGTTAAATCAAATAATCTTTTTTGGAAAGAGGACTCTCCTACTCCGTATATCTTATCACTAATATTAGCACTGAAAAGGAAAAATAAAGGGATCCCTATTAATGATATCAAACCTAGAGCAATATTTCTCCTTAGCGCTATTTGCGAAAAATATAAGAGTTGAATTATTATTAATAATAATCCAGTAGTAGAATAAGTTGATATTATTGCTAAAATAATAAGTGTAAGCAGATACTTATTTCTTTTAAATATACTCATTTCTAAGAAAAATAAAATATTTAGATATGCCTGTAATATACCTGCCTCCCAGAATATCCCTGCATTTCTATTAATCTCTAAGCCAAATATAGTGGCAAAATTAGCTTCCTTTGGAGAATAAAAAAATAAATAATTATATGTAAGGATATCATGATATGCTGATGAAACTAAAATCAATTTTTCTTTGACAAAAAAGTATACTAAGAAACTAAACAATGAATGAAATAAAATTAATTTCAGAACAAAATATAAGCTTTCAATTAAACATTTTTTATCATCTTGATAGCTATAATAAAACAACACCAAGACTGTTATAAATATGGAGATTCCAAAAAAAGAATACTTAGTTAATGATTGTGGATTAATTGCAAAAAGAAAATTAATCGCAAATAATAAGAGAACAACAAGTAGCGATAACAAGAGGGAGTAGTAAATAGTTTTCTTAACCCTTTTACCTATATAAAATAGACTAAACATGACCAGAAAAAATAATGCTGCAAAAGCTTGATTCCTATTAAATACGAAGAGCAACCCTCCTGTACTGGAAATAAGCATAAACATAATTATATTATTTAACATTCTTGTACCCATCTATTCAAGCCAATGATTAAAATTTCTATTTAAAAGCTTAGATAGCCTTTCTACATCAAACCGATAAAAATCAATAAGGTGATTACGGGTCTCTTTTGTAAGAGAAGGCGTATTGACGCTGCTAATATTAATAACCTTCTTTTTCAACATTGACCTGATCTTTTGATTAGGAATCAATTTTTTAAAAAAAGACTTAACTTGGTTTTCTGGAATAAGAAAATTTCTTAGGAATTTATTTCTAAAAACCCATCCACCAACCATATGTTTCTCTGAAGTGTCAATAGATATTTGCTTAATATCTAAAAAATCAAATATCTGTAAAAGACACAAATCAATATTATCAACATAATCATCATATATTATTATATGCACATTACTCTTGAATTCATTAACAAATAATTCTACCTGAGAAGCATAGTTTCCAACATGCAAATATCTTGTATCTGGGCTCATGTCTTTATTTTGATGATAACGTTCCTCAGATTTAGCAATAGCTTCTTGGAAACTTAAATCCTCAGAAGGATTGTAACGAAGATTGTGAAGATAGCCTGCAAATGCCCTTTCAACAGGGTTTCTAAGCATAATGATAATCTTTACATCAGAGCTTAGATGCTTCCTGATGTTTTTGATTGAAAATTCAGGAAAAGCCAGATACATTACACTAGACTCCCCTTTATATCTGCATACTTCCTTAGTCTGAAACATTTTTTTATACTTATTTAAACAAGTAACAGCCCTATGGATTCTTGTTTCTCCAATCTCAGAATTAATTAAGAAATGAGGCTCCTTATGTTCAGTCATAAAAATATCTGGATGTTGGCGCAGATAATGATGAAGTGATGTTGTCCCACATTTAGCTGCTCCCACAATTAAAAGATTAGGTAATTCTATATTTTGAGCCATTGACTTAAATCTTTATTAATTAACTTCTCTAACAATCTAATATCTTTTGTATAATATTCTAATAATTCTATTTTAATTGATCGATCCATTTCTGGAGCTTTACTTGTAAAAATATTGATCAAAAAATTCTTTATACGAATTCTTATCTTTTCAGGCAACAGAAATTTAACAAATAATTTTACCCAACCATCTGACATGAGCCAGTCCTTAGCAAGCCTTGAATCCCATTTCTTGCCTCCTCTATTAATAATCTTATTAGTATCTATTTTATGTTGATTGCTAACTTGCAAAAAATCAAGGACTCTTCTTACCTCTAAATCTGTATTTAAAATGAAATCATCATAAATAACTATATGCACATTATGAAAGTTTTCAATATAAGCTTTTACCATCTTAAAATACAGCCCTAAATCCTTATACAGTATCATAGGGCTAATATTAGCATCCTTTTCAAATCTTGTGCGCGCATTCTTCAAAGCCTCTTTAAAATTCTGGTTTTCTTGATGACTTCTAGAAGCAAACGAATAAGCCGAATAAGCTCTTTCAATGGGATTGCGGAGCATGATAATAATCCGAACATCTGGAGCTAAATACTTTTTTATATTTTTTATTGCCGTTTTATAAAAATATAAATACAAAACTGTAGACTCTCCAATCGCCTGCTGGCAATCTACATTCTTAAATAATGACTTATATGAATCCAAATCCCAAATTCCTTTTGGCAATCTATTTCTAATTTCTTCGGTTATTAAGAATCTGGGTTCTTTAACCTTTAATCCATCTCTGGTATAACTTGGCATAAAAATATCAGGATGTTGATTTAAATAATTATGCAGGGAGGATGTTCCGCATTTTGCAGCTCCAACTATTAAAAAATTTGGGAGTTTAATATCCATAATTATCTACTAATAAAAGGAATATATATAGTAGAGAAACCAAACTTTCTCTTCACCATAAAAACCATAGAAAGATTCCAAAAAGACAAACTCACAACACTTGCAAATGCTGCTCCATTTATACCATATAATGGTATTAAATAAAAATTTAATAACACATTAAATAATGCTCCTAAAATTAAAATATTCATATAGCTATTCTGCTGGCCTGACATTTGCATTAAACTTCCTACTGAACCTGAAAACACATTTATAACTCTTCCAATCACCAACCACCTTAAAGCTTCAGCTCCTATAGAAAAATCAGTTCCATATAGACCCATAAAAAAATGAGAAAAAACAAAAACAATAAAAGCTAAAGGGAGGGAAGTCCAGAAAATCATCTTTGCCGATTGCATAGCAATCTTTGCCATGCCTTGAATATCATCATGTGCAAATTTCTCAGCAAACTTGGGAGCAGAAATACTATTGATTGCCATCAAAGTAATACTTACTCCCATTGAGAATCTAAAAGCCACGCCATAAACCGCTACACTCTCAGCAGAAAGAATACTCCCAAGCATTAACTTATCAGTCCATGCCATAATAAATTGTACTGATTGGGCTAGCATTAAAGGAACTGACACTTTTAATATATTAGTTATAGTTACATCCTCAATAACCTCTTCAGGGTCTAAAACCTCCTTTTTTGAGAACCAAAATTGATAAGTAATAACAGATAGAATTGAAACTATACTCAAACTTGTTAAATAAGCATAAATAGGAACATCGCTACTTGCAATAAATGTAGATATAATAAATAATGTAACTATTGTAAACGTTGCTTGTGACATTCTATAAAAAAATGAAAATTCTGCAATCTTCTTTAATCCTCTTAAACTTTGATAATGCAACATGAAAAAATTCATAGGAAGGATAAAGAATGAAGCTAATTTTACATACTCAACTTTAATATCCATAAACCCGACTATAAAAGTTGAAAGAAAATACATAAGAACAGAAGAAATAATAGAAGTAATACTAACTAAAATCAGCACTTTCCTTCTAAATAATCTAATACTCCCCCATTTTTTTTGTTTAACAAATGAAGCTACAAACCTTAATAAAGTAGTATCAAGACCTAATTTAGCTATTAATGAAAAAACTCTCAATATAATAAGAGCAAGAAGAAAGTTTCCTAAGGCTTGTGCGCCATAATAATAAGCAATAAGAAAGGACATTAAGAACCCCATTATTTGCCCTCCTATCCTTATCAGAAAGGATATACCTCCTTGCTGAAAAAGCTCAAAAAAATCTTTATCTTCTATTGCTCTTAGAAATCTTGCTTTCATAATTAACTAACCAAAAACCAAGGATTTAACAAATTCTCTTTATTGTAAACCAAATCGTCTAATGAATTATGTTTTTTCACAGAAAAACCTGCAAATTTCACAATAGCATGACCTGCGGCTGTATCCCATTCCATTGTTGGAGCATATCTAGGATAAGTATCCGCTCTTCCTTCTGCTACCATACATAGTTTTAATGAGGACCCCACGGCCATTATCTCTATATCACCATATTCCTTTCTTTTCTCGTCAAAAAAAGCCTGAGTCTCCTCAGACATATGAGAACGAGAGCCAACAATCACATGATTTTCTCTTTTATAGCTACAAGGCAATTTAAAAGATTCTGAAATTAGATTATCTAAACTATCTATCAACAATCCTCTGCTGATTTTATAAGAACCTAAACCGGTCATTGCAAAATATAATTCTTCCTTTGCAGGGACATAAATAGCTCCCATAATAGGAGAGTTATTATGAATCAGTGCTATATTAACTGTAAACTCTCCATTTCTTTTGATAAATTCTTTTGTCCCATCTAATGGGTCAACTAACCAAAAATATTCCCATTGTTTTCTTTCTTTAAAAGATATTTCTGCCCCCTCTTCACTTAAAATTGGAATTTCTGTTTTCAAAAGATAATCTTCAATGACCTCATTACATCTTTTATCTGCAAGAGTTAAAGGAGACTCATCTGCTTTATATTCAACCTTAAATTCTGAAGAGTAAACTTCCATAATAGCACGCCCCCCATCAATAGATGCGTTTATAGCTATTTTTAACAGTTTTCTTAAATCCATTAATTCTTCTTAAGCTTTATTAGGATGCCATATCGTCTTTAACTCCTGACATCTTTCAATGAAATAAGGAGATTGCATTTTTCTACTATCCCATTTGCCTGATCTATGAATCTTTACTCGCTTCAAATTACTTGCAGATAATTTCTTTATGTTTTTTATCTCTTTATAATTATCTCCACAATAAATAATTGCATTAACATCACTATGAGATGCAAAATGAGGGATTAATTCTTTTCTATTTCCTGTTAAAATATTTACAACACCATGCGGAACATCAGATGTATTTAACACCTCTGCAAAAGAAATACTTACCATAGGATTTATTTCAGAAGCTAAAACAATACACGTGTTTCCTCCAACAATAACTGGAGCAATTACAGAAACTAATCCCAATAACGAAAAAGAATTAGGAGAAATGATAGAGACCACCCCCATTGCTTGTTGTACAGAAAAATTAAAATGACTAGAGGCAACTGGATTCACCGAACTAAATATCTGTTGATATTTATCACTCCATCCTGCATAATATATTAACCGATCTATGCTCTCCTCTACTTCTTTTCTTGATTCTCTCCTTGATCTTCCAACCCTCATTAACTCCTCAATAAACTGTAACTTCCTTGATTCTAGCAATTCTCCAATTCTATACAGAACCTGACCTCTATTTATTGCGCTTAATTTACTCCAGTCTTTTTGAATTTTTCTAGCACTAACAACCGCATTCCTAAAATCCTTCCTTGAAGAAATACAGATGTTTGCTAATAATTCTCCAGTATCATCTTTAATTTGAGAATATCTGCCTGACTCTGTTCTTGGGAATTTTCCTCCAATAAATATTTTATATGTTTTTAAAACGTCTATTCTTTTCATGAGTCAAATTTTAAATATGCCTTCAATCCATGTAACCCTCCTTCTCTACCGATACCGCTCTCTTTAAAGCCTCCAAAGGGAGATGTAGCATCAAATTTATTATAGGTATTAGCCCAAACAACTCCAGCATTTAATTCTTTGGTTAATTTGAAAATTTTAGACCCTTTCTCTGTCCAAACACCTGCAGACAATCCAAAAGGAGTATTATTTGCTTTTTCAATAACCTCTTCCATTGTCCTAAATGTCTGTATTGAGAGTACAGGGCCAAAAATCTCTTCTTGAACAATCCGATTAGACTGTGAAACATTTAAAAATAACGTTGGCGGGCACCAATTACCTTTAGCAGGGATTTCACATTCCGATTGATAAATCTTGCCTCCTTCCTTCTTTCCAAGCTTTATGTAATCCTTTATTGTCTTAAGCTGTTCTCTAGAATTTATAGCTCCAATATCTGTATTTTTATCTAATGGATTACCTAGAACTAAAGAAGACATCCTTTCTTTTAATTTTTCAATAACAACTTCCGATATGTTCTCCTGAACAAATAATCGAGATCCTGCGCAGCACACATGGCCCTGATTAAAGAAAATTGCATTAATAATACCCTCAACTGCTTGATCCAAAGCGGCATCTTCGAAAATAATATTAGCCCCTTTACCTCCAAGCTCTAAAGTAGACCTCTTATCTGTTCCGGCAATAGTCTCCTGAATTAATTTTCCTACAGCTGTAGAACCAGTGAAGGCAATCTTATCAATATCTGGGTGGGCTACTATCTCAGAGCCAGTTTCTCCAGCGCCAGTTACAATATTAACTACTCCTTTTGGGAGACCGCTTTCTTCAATAACCTCA
>MDSW01019594.1_pt1 | contig 17308 bp, 5 predicted proteins | sample 811171 | NCBI WGS metagenome assembly MDSW01 (sample SAMN05326641, study PRJNA326480) | marine metagenome | isolation source: seawater | place: Atlantic Ocean: North West | collected 2012
CGAGAACGTACGTCGTCGGGAATGTAGTACCTCCGCCCCTCGCCTCCGTTTTCGAACCTGAACGTCCAGTCCAGCTTCTCGAGCACCGCCTCGACGTCCCCGATCCTCGGCGGCGCGGGGCCGCGGCCGGACGAGTGCGCCGCGCGACACGCCGCCGCGTACTCGTCCCACTCCGCGCGGGTGACGGCGACGTTGGAGAGCTCGCCGAGGGTCACCGCGCGCTCCGAGACGCTCTCTCCCGACGCGTCCGCCGCGCGGATTAAAGCGACGACCGGGCCTGAGGCGGCGGCTTTTTTGTTCGAGCTACTCTTGTCGTTCGGGTCGGCGTCGGGTTTGTTTTCGGCGCCCCCATTAATCGCGCCGCCGGCGAGCTCGGCGACGGCGAAGCGGCCGCCGCCGACGCCCGCGCGCACCACCGCCCCACGCGCCGACGCGAGCGCCTCGGCGCGCTGAGCGGCGCTCGCGTCCGCGCCGAGGGCGTCGACGAGGGAGACCAGCTGGGATCGCGTGAGGAAGATCGTCGCCGCGTCCTCGAACCGCGCGGGGAGGTCCCGAGGATCCGCGGTCGTCCCGGAATCCGACGGCGCGTCCCGATCGGGTCCGACTCCGATCGGGTGCGTCTGAATCTGATGGTGGCGCTGATGCGGATGCGGAGCGATCCCGATCCCGCGGGGGCGATCCGGCCCCCCGGCGCGGTGGTGGTGCTCGCGATGATGATCGGCCCCCCTCGGGGGGTAGGACGCGCGGTCGCGCGACGAACCGCGGGGGGGTCTGACGCCCGGGCGCTCGGGCTGGCGGTCGAACGACGGGCGGCGACCGGGATCTGGATCTGCGCGGCGGCCGAAGGGCGCGCCGGGGGGCACGGGCGGAGGTCCCCGGCGGTGATCGTACGGCGGGGGGGCGCCCGCGCCGTGGTGGTGGGGTCCCGGGTGGGACGCGAACGGCGCGCGGGTGCTCCTCGGGGGGCTCCGCGGGGCGCGCGGAAACGGATGCTGCTGGTGCTGCTGCTGCCGATCGACGTTCGCGCGCGTCGTCGCGCGGTGTTCGGCGGGTCCCGGGCCCGGGCCCGCGCGCGCGGGCGGCGCGGCTCGCGCGCGGCGGCGGTCGGGGCTCGGGTCGGGGCTCGGGCTCGGCGTCGGGCGCTCGCGGCGCTTGTTATCGCGTCGTCGGTCGGCGCGGTCGTCGTCGTCGTCGTCGGACGAGTACGCCGCCGGGTCGGACTCGGGCGCGCTGTGGCGCGCGGGATCGCCGAGCGCGCCCGGACCCGCGTCCGGCGCGGTCGCGGCGTCCGCGCCGCGGCCCGGGGAGGGATCGGGGGACGGGACGGGGGACGCGCCCTCGCGGAGGATGTCGAGCGCGTCGTCCGCTGCCGCCGAGGGACCCGGCGCGGACGCGGAGCCACCGGGGGCGCCCATCGCCGCCTCGAACGCCGCCCCGGTGTTTCGAACGCGAGGGGAGGAAGGAGGCCAGGGGGCGCGCGCGATCGCGCGCGTGGCCACTACCTCTCGGCGAGCGCGCCCGCGCGACGCGTGCGACGGACCGTACCGACCGCGGCGCGGCGACGCGCGCGAGGGGCGAGACGGTGGCGAGAACGCGCGACCGGCGCGCGCGCGCGTGTGCCGGTCCCTCCCCGCCGCGTCCGCGGGGGAGTCCGGTCGTTGTCACCTTGAGCGCAGCGCGGGAAAGATCGCGCCGCGCGCGGGCGGCCCGCCGGATTTGAGCAGCACGCGACTCAGACGCCGAGGTGCACACTCCGAGAGGAAAGAATCCACACTCCGAGAGAATCCGTCAGAGGCGCGCGCGTATCGGGCATACCCGCGCGCGCGGACGAGCTCGAACGCGTCCGGTACAAACATGGCGCATGAGCCCCCGCTTCGACCCGGGAGCTACGTGCGCATCGAGGGCCTGACGGGAGCGACGCAGCACGAAGGGAAACACGGTGTCGCCACGCGATTCCTTCCGACGAAGGGACGCTGGGCGGTGCTCGTCGCGCACGACGCGCCCGTGCTCTGCCTGAAGCCCGCCAACCTGCGTCGCGTCGCGCTCGACGCCGAGCGGCACTCTTCGACGCGCGCGCGCTGACGTCGGACGCGACTCGGCCGGCCTCCCCGGGGGCGCGCGGCGTCGCGGCGGGACCCGAGTCCCCCCTCGCCGGGTGGCCGACGACGGAGAACGAGATGATGGAGCGGGCGTTTCTGAGGGAGACGCTCGGCTGGAAGCGTCCCGCGGTGGTCACCGGCGTCCGCGGGCCGGACTCGCGGAAACCCATCGCCGTCTTCTACTTCGACGCCAAGTCCGCGCCCGACGAGACCAACCACGTCGCGCATCGGATCTTCCGGCTCCTCCCCGAGTTCGAGCGGATGAAGGTCGAGCTCCCCGAGTCGGGAATCAAGGGCGCGTGTGTGTTGGTGTCCGACGCGACGACGACGATGAGCGAGTATTCCAGACAGGACGGGTCGCGGGGGATGAAGACGACTACACACGCCGATTTCAACGCGGGTGGAGGACTCAGCGTCGAGGACGCCATGCACATATTGGCGTGGCACTTCACCGACGCCGCCGGGCGCGATTACCGAGACGCCGGGGATCCGATGAAGATCATGGCCAGCATGATGATGGACCACCGAATGAACGAATGAACGAGACACCGCACACGCACCACCACGCGTTCGAACACGTCGTCTTCGTCTCCCCCGGCGCGCCCCGCCCTCTCACTCGCCGATCAGCTCTGGAGCGAGTGGCGTTCCTCGATCAGCCCGAGCTAGAGCGCGTTGAGTTCCTTCTCCAGCTCCGCGAAGAGCCCCTCGGCTCGTTTCCTACTCTCCGCGCTCGTCTTGGCTTTTAACCACGCGTCCTTGACCGGCCCCAGGATCCTTCCTCGCCTCCGCCTGAAGTGTTCCCTGACCGCCTCCTCGAACCCCTCGGGCGGTTTCTTCACCATCTCGAGCATCGCGTACCGCAGCGTGTGCTCGGTGATGACGTCGTCGTACTCCGCGCTCCTCCGCTCGCCCTCCTCGGTGCCGGCGGATTTCTCGAATCCGGGCTCGTTGAAGTACGGGCGCGGGCACAGGATGAGGCTCTGCACGCTCACGATCACCTGAAGCGTCGTGCTCACCGCGGGGTCCCACGTCTCGCCCTTCGCGCCGCTCCACGTCCCCAGAAGGCTCAGACACACCTTCCCGTCCTTGTACAGGTTCGGGTTGAACCGCGCCCTCCCGCCTCCGGTGGTTCGAAACTGCACCTTGGGCGGCGCGTGCGGGTACTGACTGGGGAAGAAAAAATCAAACGCGAAGACGCCGCCGTCGTACGGCGTGTCCTCGGGACCCGTGATGACCACGGACCACAGCACCGCGCTCCGCTCGTCCACGCGAACGAACGCCGAGGAGGAGGGCGAGAGCGGTAAGGTGGAGCCCAGGCCCGCCACCTCGCGCGCGACGCGGGTGAGGTGCGGCCCGGCGGCGACGTCGCGAACGGATTCCCCGTGGAACGCGTGCGACGCCCCGAGCGAAGCCTGGTCAAACGCCAACAAGCGGAGCGCCGCGCAGTACGAGTCGGAGGCGTCCGAGGAACCGCCGACCGAAGCGGCGCCGGATGTTTCGTCGTTCGTCGTCGGCCCAGCGCCTCCGGCGTCGTCCCTCGTCGCGCCTTTGCCTTTGCCTTTGCCTTTGCCTTTGCGTCGCGTCGGTTCGCCCCGCGCTTTTTCGGACGCCGTCGTTTCGCCCCGCGACGCTTTTTCGGACGCCGTCGTTTCGCCCCGCGACGCTTTCTCCGCCGCGTCTTCGTCCGCGTTCGCGAACGCGGCGAGGACGGCTTCGCCGGTTCTGACGATGCGGCGCGCGAGCGCGGCGTGGCGCCGCGCGTCTCGTTTCCACTCGTCGCGGAGCGAGAGCCTCTGCTGCGCCCTCCTGACGGACCGTTTCTCGGACGAGGCGGCGGGGGACGAGGCGGAGGCGTCCTCGGCGGCGGCGGCGGCGGCGTCCGCGACCCCGTCTTCGTCGTCGGCGGCGGCGAAGAGCGCGTCGTCGTCGTCGTCGTCGTCGTCGTCGGTGCCCCCGCCGCCCTCGACGGCGTCGCCGACGCTCGCGAGGTACACCTTCGCCTGCCTCGCCGCCTCGCCGACGACCGCGCCGACGTCTTCGCCCGCACCTCCGAGGCACTCCGCGCCGACCGGGGACTCGGCGAGCGCGAGCGTCGCCTCCGCGAGGCACGCGTAGTACGCGTCGCGCTGGACCATGTCCATGAACGCGCACCCGCGGAGCTCCCTCGCGAGAAACGCGCCCAGGCACGACCGCTTGAGCGCCTCCCCGACGCGCGCGACCGAACCCGGCGCGAGCGTGATCGAAGGCGGGCGCGGAGGTTGCATACGCTTCGGCCCGCCGCGGTTGGCGGTTGGTTTCTTTCCCCTCGAAGGGTTCGTCGAGGGCTCCCCCTCGGCGCGCCGCTTCCCGCCTCCGGGCGGGTTCGCGAGGCGCTTCCCACCCGCCTCCGCGGAAGAAGCCGCCCCGGCCCCCGCCGCCGCGCCTCCGCCGGCGAGAGTGAGCGCTTTGGCGAACCGCGTCGCCTTTTCGACGAGCGAACGCACCGCCGCGTCCTCCGCCGTCTGCGCGACGCGCGCGGCGGCGGCGTCCCACTTGAACTCGCGACCGCTCGCGCCGCCGCCGCCGCCCTCCCCGCCGCCTCCGTCGCCTTTGCCGTCGTCTTTCGCCCCGTCGCCGCCCTTGTTGCTCTCGCCGGCGTCGTACCCGTACCCGGTGCCTTTCGCCCACGGCAGAACCGTCCGGTCGCCCTCCTTCGCGTCTGATCCCTCGGCGGAGGGGTCGGACGCGTTCCCCCTCTTCTTCTTCCCCCCCGAGGGCTCCGCCGCGCCTTTTCCTTTTCGCCTCTTCCCCGCGTCCTTCCCCGCGTCACCGTTCGCGGCGCCCCCTTCCGACCCTCCCGGACCTCGGTCAGGATCGACGTGCCTCGCGTCATCCTCGTCGCTCGGAGACTCGCCTTCGACGTCGTCCACGTCGCTCTCCGGCGTCATGGCGTCGTAGAGGTCTCGAAAGTGTCGCGGCGTGATGGCCGGGCCGCGGCTGGTGCCCCTCGCCGCGAGCCTCGCGAGCGCGTTCTCGAGCTCGCTCACCTCGTCGCTGTACGCGCCGCGCGGGAACGCCTCCGGGTCGTTGCGCTCGCTCGCGAGGTCCACGCGCGCGTGGCGCTGTAGGAACCGCCTCAGTTTTCCCACGACGCTCGCGACGGGCGTCAGGGGCCGCCAGTTGCGCAGGTGCAGCATGGGGTGCGCGGCGCACGCGCCGGGGACGGCGTCGCCGACGAACCTCGGGCGCGTGACGCTCACGCTGGGCGGGTAGAACGGGTACAGGTCCGGCGCGAAGGAGAGCCTGAGCCGGACGTGCGAGTACCCGTTGATGGACTCGAGGATGTCCAGGTCTGAGTACAGGCCGCTCGAGGGGTCGAACGCCTCGCGCGTGATCTTGACGTCCCAGTCGTACACGCTGTGCTCGACGGGCTCCGCGACGACGCCGCGATGTCGCGGCTCGTCGCCGCGCTCGCCGAACGCGAAGAGCTCCGAGCAGAGCCGCGCGAACGCGCCCTCGGGGGAGAATATCTGCTCGCGCGCCGCGCCGTGCATCTCCGCCGTCATCGCGCCGGCGGCGGGGCCGGGGACGGGGGGCCTTCCTTGGGGCGAGCGCGGGGCGGAGGATATAACCCTCCCTCGCGCGGACGGCGACGACGCTCCCGACGCTCCCGACGCTCCCGACGCTCCCGAGGGGTCGACGCGCCGAGCCTTCCTCTTCCCCCCGTCGCCGCCGGGCTCGCGGCTCGCGGGTTCGGCGCCCTTGTTGTCGCCCGCGCGGTCGGCGGCGCTCGCGCGAAGCGACTCGACGCGAAGCGCCTCGCGCTCGTGGCACTTGCGCTTACTCACGTACAGACGCGTGAGCTGATCGGAATCGAGCGCGTGGTCCTCCGCCGCGTCCGCCGCCGCGTCCGAACCCGCGTCGGAGGTTTCCGAGTCCGCCATCTCCGCGTCGGAGGAATCGTACCCGCGCGCGGTCGAGGGGGCGTCGGAATCGTCCGCGTCGGAGACGCGACCCGAACCCGCTCCTCGTCGTCCCTCGCCGCGCGCGCGCACATCTGTATTTTTCACACAGCTGTCGTCGGCGCCCCAGGCGGGTCCGCGGGTCTCGCCGCGCGCGTGGGTCTCGAACGCCGAGGCGGCGACCGCCGCCTCGATATCGCTCGCGCATCCGAACGCGTCGCCCACGAGCGCGAGCGCGTCGACGAGGTGGAGGGGCGCGCGGGAGGGGCGCGACTCGGCGGCGGCGTTGACGGCGGCGACGGCGGCGGCGTCGGCGGCGGCGTCGCACGTCGCCAACACCGCGCCCTTCGGGTACGCGTCCTGAGCCGCGCGAGGGAGAGGGAAGCGCGCGGCGCGGGTGGGGGAGGGTCAGCGAGACGCGGGCGGTGGGGTCGACGCGCGGGCGGTGGAGGCGGGTGGATCGCGCCGGAAGAACCGGGGGGGGGGAGAAAGGAAAGGTCGAGCGCTCGCGAGATCCGACTCGGATCTGAATCAGACGACCGGAGCGGTCCGAACGCGCGGCGCGCGTCGTCGGGGGTGGCCGCGCCCCGTCGCGACTCCGGCCGAGTGGGTCCGCGCGCGGGACGCACCTCGAATATCAGCGTGATCCTCGCGACGCGCTCGCCGCGCTGGATCGCGATCGAGACGCAGATGCCCTCGTCGTCCACCTCCACGCGCCTCAGCGCACCCCGGCGGGACTTCTCCAGGCCCGCGGCGAGCGCGCGGACGTGCTCGCGAAGGCGCATCGCGCCTCGAGCGCGAGGCGCGGCGCGGGGTTCGCGGGGTGGCGTCGCCGCGAGCGCCGCGCGTGCCGGGGTCCCGCCGAGCGCCGCGCGTGGGAAACCGCCCGCGCGCGCGAAGAAGCGCGCGCTCGCGGACGTCCGCCTTCGGGGCGAACGCGCGGGAACCTCGGGGCCCTTGCTCCAGGCGGGTCTCGAGCGCTCGCGAAAATCGCGAAATTCTCCAAAATCGCCCCGACGATTTCGTCGTTCGCGATGCTCCCTCGGATTCGCGGATTCCCACCGGGGCGGAATGGCTCGAGGAGCGGCGGTTCGGTGCGCTCTCCACAATCCGGGGCGCCCCGACCTCGCCCCGGCGCCTCCCGCCGCCATGCTCGGGGACGGGGAGTGGTCCGAGTCCCGGCCCCGCCCCGGCGGGGCCCCCAAGGCGGACGAGCGCGGCGACGCCCCCGCGTCGAGCCCGACGGAACGCGGCGCGTCGCACCCGTTCGCGGGCGCCCTCCCCTCGCGCGGGTCCGGGTCCCTCCCCTTCGCGCACGGCGGCGTGTGGACGGGCGTGTTGCGGCTCTCGGACCCCCCCGATCCCCTCGCGGAGGGCAACTCCAGCCGAGACACGGTCTCCGCGAGCGACGACGGGAGCGGCGCGAGCGACGGCGCCCCCGAGGGTGGATTCGACGAGAACACCTCCGACGTCTCCGGCGCCCCGAACCTGAACCCTCATCACGCGGGACTCCCGACGCCGGCGGCGAGCGACTCGGGCGCGCCCGGCGGCGACGGCGGGAGCGTCGTCGGCGACGAGGAGCCGGACACCTCCGTCGACGCCGACACGCCGCCGCCCATCCGCCGCCTCCCCTCCATCAGTAACTCGACGCGGTTCGACGCGGAGGCCTCCGACGACGACGGCGTCGACGACGAGAGCGCCGTGGCGCGGCGCAGAGTCCGCCTGAGGTCGCCCGGGAGATCGCCTCCCGAGACGTGCGCGGCCGCGCACGTCTCCCCCCCCGGGGACGCGACGGGGTCCGGGGAGCGACGGTCCCTCCGCCCCGACCGATCAAACGTCTCTCGCGATTCCGGCGAGAAGGCGGCGTCGCTCGACGGCGCGGGAGGCCCCTCGGGCTCGAACGCCACCGGCGGCGGCGAGCCCGGCGCGCGGCGCTCGAACGCGCGCGGCGGGGCGAACGAGCGCCGCCGCCGGGACCGCGACGGGGGGACCGCGTCGCGTCGGTCCCTCGAGCGGCGCTCTGGGCGGCGACGAGATCGCGGCGAGACCGCGGCTCGCGGGCGCGGCGAGACCTTGGCGTGCGCGCTCGTCGCGCGGCCCCCGCCGACGCACTCGGGGATCCCGGGGACGACGGGCGCGGAGGGCGCCGCGCGCGCCGCCGCCGCCGGCGCCGCGCTTCCCGAGGTTCTGGACGCGAGGCTCGTGCGGCCCTTCTCGGACGGGTGGCCGGACGCGTGGAATCCCGTCGCGCTATTGCGCGCGTTCCCCGGGGAGGTCGAGGAGGAGGGCGCGTTCACGTTCCCCCCGGGCGCGGCGGGGTGCGACGACGTGTACTTCTCGGACGGGGACGCGCCCTCGAGCAACACGACGCTCCCGGCGGCGGACGGAGGCGGCGGCCGCGGCGGAGACCGGCGGCGCGAGCCCGAGCCCGCGCGCGCGGGGGTTCAAGCCCAGGGCCACCGCCGCTCGGGTCATCACCGGTCTTCGTTCACCGCGTTCGACCGGCTCGTCGCGAGGCTCGCGCCCGCGGCGGCGAACGAGGCGAACGAGGCGGAGGCGGAGGCGGCGAACGAACACGCGTCGGACGGGGAGACGGCGGGACCCGGCGGGGGCGTCCTGAGTTCTTTCCCCGCCGCGTACTCCGACGACGAGACGGGCGCGTTGACGTCGGCGCCGTCCCCGAAGAAGCGGAAGGCGGACCGGCGACGCGACGACGCGGAGGAGGAGGAGGAGGAGGAAGAGAAGGCGTCTCCTGGAGACGACGGGACCGCCCCGCGACGGGACCCCGAGGGCCGCCGCCGCCGCGGGTCGTCGTCGTTCCCCGCGCCGGATTCGATGTCGGCGCTCTCCTCCGAGGAGAGGGAGCGGAAATCGGACGCCGACGACACGGGGTCGATCCACAGCGGCGGGTCGATGGCGACGGCGTCGCTCGCGATGGCGGCGGCGCGGGTCGACCTCGACGGCGGGTACGTCGCGTACGTGGTTTCGGACGAGATGCTCCCCGCGGACGTGAGGAAGCACGCGAGGGCCGCGGAGCGCGAGGGAGAGTACGCGCACGCGCGCGAGGGCGAGCGAGGATCGACGCGCGACGCGGGTTCGCGGGATTCGCGGGATTCGCGGGATTCGCGGGATTCGCGGGATTCGGGGTCGGGATCGGCGGACCTCCTCCGCGATCGCGATCTCGTCGCGGACGAGCAGCTCTCGGACCCCGGGATCACCGCTCGGCGCGGCCCGGGCTCGTCCTCGTCTCGCCGCCCGCTCTGGATCATCGTTCAGAGCGACGAGCCGCGGCGGGACGCGTCGGCGCTTCAGACGCCCGTCCCGGCGCCGGACGTCCAGCCCACGCGGGGGATCCTTCGCCACCGCCACTCGGCGCCGCTCGCCCGGGGCGGCGCCGGCCGCGCGCTCCCGCCGGCGGAGGGCGGGGGGGGTGCCGCGGTGGATTGGGCCGCGGACGTGTTGGCGCTCGGTCCCTCGGCGACGAGCGCCATGCTGTCCCCCGGCGGGACGCGCGCGCACCGCGAGGGTGCCGCGACGATCCCGTCCCTCGGCGTCTCCGCGTTCGGCGGCGGGGACGGGCCCGGGGAGGCGTACGCGATGACCCCGCCGAGGGCGAGCGCCGATTTCCGCTCCGGGTTCGAGGTTCCCGACTCGTTGGCGGGGCCCGGAGGCGGGGGCGTCGGCGGCTCGGGGTTCGAGGCGCTCGACTCCGGCGAGCTCCTGCGCGGCGGCGGCTCGCCGGACATCCACAGCGGCGCGAGCTCGGGCGAGAGCAGCGGCGACGAGGGCCTCAGCGGCGACGAGGCGAGCGACGGGTCCCTCGGCGGCGGCGACCCTCTGCGAGGCGACCTTCCGCTCATTTCGCGCGCGCGCCTCTCGCGCGGGGGGGGGTTGAATCCCTCGCTGTGGGGGCGCGCGCAGTCGCCCTCGCCCGCGGGCGCGCCGCGCGACGTCGCGGCAGTCGAGGCGGCGGGGAGCCAACGCGTTGGCCAACCCGACGGCGGCGTCGGCGGCGGCGGCGCGGGGGAGCATCCGCCCCTCGCGGGGGGATCGCCGACCCTCCTCTCGATCATTCAGAACGACGCGGGTCCGAGTTCCGTCGCGCGCTCCACGCGGTCGGCGACGCGGAAGGCGGCGGCGCGAGCGAAGGAGGCGGAGGAGGCGCGAGCGAAGGAGGCATCGAATGCGCTTCCAGACGCCGACGGAAGCCGCGGAAGCCACCTCCCGGGGAGTCGTCGGTCCAACCCGCCGCCGCCGCCGTCGGGTGCGTCCCTCGAGAGGGAGGAGGCGCTCCCGGAGGGGGCGCTCGAGGCGGCGCTGAGGCGAGAGCCCGCCGAGACCGAACCGTCGCCGCTCTCCGTCGCTCTCCCTCCGACGGACGCTCCCGACGGCGGGATCCCGCCCGCGCTCGTCCACGCCCCCGCCGCGCCCCCGCTCGCGAACGCCGCGCCCCCCGTTCCCCTCGACGGCCTGCGGTTCGCGCTCCTGGGGTTCGACGTGGAGCACCCTCACGTGCAGCACCTGCTCGCTTCGGCGGAGGCGCGCGGCGCGCACTTCGTCGCTCGCCCGACGCCCGAGACGGTGGACCTCGTCATCATCCACCCGCCCTTCCTGCCCGCGCTCGGGTCGCCCGCGCTTCCCGGCGCGCCCGTGAGCGAATTTTTGCGCACCCGAAGCGTTCGGTTTGCGCTCGGCCTGCGGCACCTCGAGCTGTGCCTCGAGCACGAGCGGCGCCTCGACCCCAGGCGCGAGACCCTCGAGGTGTTCCCCGCGGGGGTGCTCTTGGTCGTGGACGAGAGCGCGATTCTGAGCGCGGACGGCGTCGTGGAACGCCTCGCGAAGCTCCTCGGCCAAGCCGCCGCCGCCGCCGCCGCCGCCGCCGCCGCCGCGGGCGAGTTCCACTACGGCGTCACGGGCGTGCGCGAACCCCCGCCGTGGCCGTGGGCGATCAAGGTGCACCAGGGCATCTTCCACGCGCTCACGACCCAGAAGCTCAAGGCGCAGAGGGCGCCGGCGCTGCCCACGCCCGAAGGAAACGCCGCGCACGAACAGGCGGTGAGCCGCGTCGAGGGCGCGCTCAAAGCGCTGCACACCCTCAGGCAACAGGGCGACCGATCCGTCAGGGGCGCCAGGCTCCTGGGCATCACGAGGGAGGAGTCCGGCGCCGCTCCGGAGTCCGTCGACGACGGGTCGGGTCGAGACGGGTCGGGTCTCGACCCGAACGAAACCGCCGTGAACGACTCTTTGAAGCGAACCCCTTCGAAGGGACCCCTACACCCCTCGCCCCTTCCGCAGGCGGTACGCGACGCGGTGAAGATCGCTCGCAAGCACGCGGCGTTGTGTCGTGCGGTGTTTTTGGTATCGGAGTCCCCCGCGACGCTGGAGGCGGCCGGGCGTCAGCGGAGCATCCTGGCGTCGGGGGTCGACGGCGCCGTCGCGTTTCTGGAATCGCTCATCGCGGAGATGTGGGGCGAGACTCTGACCGCGTCGGCGACGCCGTGGGGCTTCCACAAGGAATCCGAGAGAGAGGACTCCGAGAGAGGAGGGCACCACGGAGGCGGACACGGCGCGAGCGGCGCCGGGTTCGACTCGAGGGCGGGATCGCGGGGCGGGACGGTGACCGCGGGCGACCCGCCGGGAGGCTTCGTCGATCGGATCGCGTCGCGTCGGATCGATCGCACCTCCCGTCGCGGCGCGCCGAAGAAGATCAAAACGACCGATAAGGGGGACTCCACCGACGGAGAACGCGCGCGAAGGGGGGATTCGCCGCACCCGCGCGAGCGCGGCGACGGGACGGACGGCGTCGCGAACGTGGGCGACGGGAGCGACGGCGAGCGGTCCCTGGGCGGGGGGTCCCCGTCCCTGACCCTGAGGGGGAGGGAGGGGTCCCCGACGCGCGGCGCGGGGGAGGACGACGACAGCGCGGGCGGCGGGTTCGAGACGACCGGGACGCGCGGCGGCGGGAACTCGAGCGAGCTCGGGGAGACGACGAACAGGGCGAACGGGGCGGGTTCCCATCCCAACAGCGCCGCCGCCGCCGCCGAGAACGTCTCCTCGAACCTGTCCGGGCGGAAGCGCGCGCGGGGGGAGAGGGAAAACCACCACTCGGCGACGGACCGCCGCGGCGCGGACTCGGACCCCGGCGTCGCGCCCGGGTCGCCGGACAGTCGCGCGGCGCGCGCCGAGGGCGACTCCGACGTCGGCACGAGCGGCGAGAGCGGCGACGAGAGTCGCTCGTCGTCGGAGAGCCGCGGGGGCGGCGACCGGGAGAGAGGCGACGGGTCCGGTTCTTTGGGCCGACGGGGAGGCGCGACGGTTTGGGGGGCGACGACGGCGGGGAGCCTCGGGAGTTTGGGCGGCGGGTCCATCGCCGAGGGGAAGGATATATCGGAACCGCGGCGCCGGGGGAGGAGGACCACTTTGGGCGGCGGCGGCGAGAGGGACAGGGGGATGATATCCCTTAAGGAGGACTCGGCGTCGGGGAGCGACGAGGCCGCGGGGGGCGCGCCCGGGGCGGGCGCTAACGACGGGGAGGAGGGGGGTCCGCGCTCCGGGAGAGCGGGGCGGCGGCGCGGCGGTCGGCCGGCAACGCCCGGCCCCGGCGCGGGCAGGGGCGTGAAGGGGGCGTCCTCCTCGATGAAGACCCTCCTCGGTTCCTCGAAGGCCAAGGCGCGCGCGGACGTGGGCACGAGCGCGACGCCGCCGGCGAGCCGCGCGGGGAGCGAGGGCACGTGCAGCGAGGGCGACGAGGGGTCCAAGGAGGACCCCTCGCGGCGGTTTAGGTCTCCGCGCGCGCGCGCGCGCGAGGAGGCGCTCGCGCCGGACGACGCCGATTCCGGCGACTCGGGCGATTCGCCGCGGACGCGTCGGCCGGGCGGCGAGCGCACCGAGGTACGCGCGAGGCACCGCGATCGGGCACGGTCGGCGCAAAAAAGTAAAAGTCGTCCCCCGGAGACGAACTCGGGCGTCGCGGACGGGTCCCAGAATAACGACGCGCACGACTCCGCGCACGACCTCCGGGAGACCGCCGGGACCCACTACTCGAGCGGCGGCGAGGAGCACACGCGCCAACGTCCCCCGCGCGCGGCGAAGGAGGAGGAGGAGGACATGAACGAGGCGGCCACCCCGCTCCACGAACAACTCGGCGCGCACGAACTCGGCGGCGCCAACTCGCACTCCGCCGCGCTCGGCGGCGGGTTTGGTCCTCTGAGCTCCGGCGGCGCGGCGTCGCTCGCGTCGGGTCCCGCGGGGTCCTTCTCGGGGATCGTCTCTGGCGTCGCCGGGAGCGGCGGGCACGGCGCGACGGTCTCGTCCGACCTGCGAGGCGGCACCGGGGGTTCGAACGCGCCCCGCCGAGCCTCCGCCGGCGGGTCGGGCGGCGCCACGAGCCACGCGAGGGCGTCCGCGTTTCCAGGGGACGTTCGGGGCGATCGGTCGGCGTCCGGCGGCGGCGGCGGCGCGCGCGAGCGGGACGAGCGCGATTCGCGCCGAATCTCGCACGGCGACGAGCGCGGCGCGAAGCATCAGCGCCCCGCGGGGTCGCACTCGAGCTCGCGCCGCGCGCACTCCAAATCCGTGCGCTTCGCCACCACCATCGACGACGGCGGCACGCGAACGGGAAGCCGCGGGCGGTACTCCCCGCCGCCCTCCCCGCCGAGGGAGAGCTCGGGCGGGGGCGGGGGAGGCGTCGGAGGCGTCGGAGGCGTCCTCGTCGGGGACCCGGGGGTCCTGAACGTCGTCCCGGGGGAACTCTCCGAGGGGCCGGATAAATACGGAACCCACCCGAGGGCGGACGGGCGGTTCGTCGGCGACCCGGGGGGGCACGCGGGACCCGGGGTGAGCGGCGGGGACCCGAGAAGAGCGCGAGAACAGCGAGAGGACACGCCGCCGACGCGAGAGAGCCCCGGGGGGGGCGAGCGGGGAGAACCCAACGCGAGCGGGGACGGAGGAGAACCCAACGCGAGCGGGGACGACGTCCCGGGGACGTCTGGTGACGGCGTAGGGACGTTCCCGGGGACCGGGGACGTCATGCCTCCCCGGAACGTCCCCGGGGACGGGCGGTCCGCGGAGGAGGCGCCGGGGACGTCCCCGGGGGGGGGAACGCCGCGGACGCCCGCGGACGCCGACGCCGACGCCGGGGAGAACCCGCCCGAGTCGGAGAGTCGGAGGCGGAAACGCGAGCCGAGCGAGATCGAGGGCGCGCGCGCGAGCAAACATCACAGAAACGAGCGAGGGTAGGCTAGGTATGATCACGATCCACGAAGGTGTGCGCGCGAACGGTGACGACGACGTTCGTCACTCCGAGGTGAGGGTTCCGAGGTGAGGGTTTTACTCTCCGTTTTCATACTCCGTTTTTACACGAGTACTCGTCTCACCGCGCGTCGGGTCGGAACTCGACGGCGGCGTTGAGGCTGGCTAAGTACGCGGCGCGTCGCCTCTCCTCGTCCGCCTCGCGTCGGTTCGATCCCTCGAGGCGCATTCTGATTCGCTTCCCGCTCACCGCGCTCACGCGACGCGACGCGTCGTCCCCGTCGTCCCTTCCGCTCCGCTTCTCGGACGCGCGCTTCTTCTCCGAGCCCTTCCGCGACTTCGACGACTCCTTATGACTGCGCTTCTTCTTTCTCGAGCGTTTCTTCCTACGCGACGACGACGAGGAGGAGGAAGAGGAGGAGGAGGAGGAGGAGGAAGAGGAGGAAGAGGAGGAGGAAGAGGAGGAGGAGGAGGAGACGTCGGCGTCGCGCCTCCGCCGTTTCTTCTTCTTGTTCTTCTCGGCGCGCCGCTTCTTCCTTTTCCTTTTCGTTCGTCCGGACCCCCTCCCCCCGCCCGAATCGTCGTCGCTCGAGACGCCGAGCGAGGACGAGTCCTCCTCGTCCTCCTCGTCCTCCGCGCCGCCCGCGTTCCTCGCCGGCGGGCGGGTCGCGCCGCCGCGCACCATCTGCTCGAGCTCGAGGTGCGACGCGAGCGCGGAGGACGCGCGGCGTTCGGGGCCCGCCGCGGCGGGGGATTCTTCGGCGACGATCCACGGCGACTTTGCGCCATCCGCGCCGCGCGGCGGTTCGGGGCGCCGCCACGCGCCGGCTTCGCCCGCCGGCGCGTTCGACAGCGCGGCCGTCGCGCGCTCGAGGCCGCGCTCGAGGCCGCGGCGCGCGTCCGTCGTCGCGGGGATGGACGCGCTCTTGTTCCCGACGCTCCACATCGCGCCCCTCTTTCTGCACCCGTCGAGGTCGAGGGAGCGCCGGCGGCATTTTCGACGGCATCATTTGCGCTCGGTCGACGACGACGAAATGCTGACGTCCTCGTCGGTGCTGGCCACGAGAGGTGAATGCCGGGGTCGTCGCACGATCCGAGACGTGGACTCAGCCGCGCGCCGCGCTCTTGTCCGGCGTCCATGTTCGGCGGTGGGGGCATCGGCGCTCTGTTCGGCGGGAAGAAGCCGCGCGATGGCGCGGGGGCGTCCTCCCCCGCCTCGGGCCGAGCGCGCGCCTCCCCCGGCGTCGGCGCGAATCCCGGCACCGCCGCGTCGCCGAATCGGCACCGATTCGGCCCCACGTCTCCCCCCCCGAGGGCCTCGCCCGGGCGCGAGATCGCGGACGGGGACATGCCAGCGCTCATGGCGCTCGCGCAGGAGCTCCTCGACGAGACGAGGCGGCGCTCGGAGCTCGGCGCGAGGACCGCGGACGACGCGAGCCGACAGTTCGTGCGCGTGAACGAGGCGAAGCGCCTCGTCGAGCGCATCCGCGCCGCGCTCCCGAGCGTCGAGGACGACGGCGAGCGCGCGGCGTGGGAGGCGCAGATCTACATCCTCGACGAGGAAGTCGCCGCCGCCGTCGAGGCCGTCGCGAGCACGGCGACGCCGACGGAACCGCGAACGACCCGCGAACGAAGCCCCACCGCGAACCAACATCATCCCGCCAACCCGGGGCCCCGCGCCGCGCCGAATCCCGAAAGACGCCCCGCGCCCCGAACGAACGGCGGACGTCCCGGGGGCGATCCTCCGCGGGCCCCGAACGAACCCTCGCCCCTCGCGAGCGCCGCGAACGCCGGGGACATGTTCGCGGGCCTCAGCGTCGCGACCCCGACGCCCGCGTTCGAGCCCCCGACCGTGCCGCCGCGGCCGGCCTCGGACGCGCACCCGCCGAACGGTTTGGATTTGGAAAATCTATTCAGCGGGCTCGACGTCTCCCCCGCGCCGCCGCCCCTCGCGCCGGCGCCTCCCGACGAGCGGACGCGGAAGAACACGCCGCCGCGCGCCGGCGTCTCCGCCTCCGGCGCGCCGCTGGACGCGTCCGTCTTCGCCGCCGCCGACGACGCGGACGACGAAATTGCCGCCGCCGAGAGTCGCGCGGCGAAGACGAACGAAAACCCGCCGCCGCCGGACCCACCACCCGCGCCCGCGCCCGAGCCCGAGCCCGACGCCCCCGCGCCGCCCCTCGACCGCGCGACGCCGACGACCGGAACGTTCGACGAGCGCGCGGACCCGGTCGCCTCGGGGCCGCCTCGGCGCGCGGCGTCTTCGCGCGGATCTCGGCGGCGCGCGCCGAGGGTTCGCATCGGGTACGGGCGCTTCGAGGACGAAGACGAGGGGAGGACGGATCGCCGAGAGGCGGGAGGCGGTCCCGATTCCGATTTTTTGGCGGGTGGACCCTCCTCGTCGGATGTTTCGGCGGGTGGACCCTCGTCGGGCGACGTCGCGGGCGGCGTTTCTTCTCTCGCGACGCTCGCGCGGACCTCCCCGTCGGCGCGGAACGATCTCAGAACGATCGCGGAACGACCTCCGCCGGGAACGGCCGCCCCCCCCGACGATTCCTTCGACTCTTCCTTCGCGTCTCATCGCGCGTCCTTCGCCGCCGCGTCCGCCGCGCGTCGCTCGGCCGCCTCCGCGCGCCTCGACCGCGCGCGCGAGATGATCCGGCTCGAAACGTCGGTGGTTCGGCTGGAGGCTTCGCTCGCGGCGCTCGTCGCGGCGGACAATTTCGAAGCCGCCGACGAGACGGCGTCGACGACGATTCCCGCGCGCGCCCGCGAGCGCGACGACGCGCGGGAGGCGTTCGAGGCGAGCGACCGCGCGTGGGCCGCGAGCGACGCGGCGTACCGCGACGCCGCGGACGCGCTTGCGGACGCCCTCGCCGAGGCGGAGGGGTCGGCGGGGGATTCGGCGAGGGAGGGCGTCGAAGCGCGCGGCGATTCGGCGTCGGCGTCGGAATCGGAATCGGACCCAGCGGTGGTCGCCGCGAGGGCGAGCGTCGATGAAACCGCCGCGGCGGCGAC
>MDSW01025416.1_pt1 | contig 17307 bp, 15 predicted proteins | sample 811171 | NCBI WGS metagenome assembly MDSW01 (sample SAMN05326641, study PRJNA326480) | marine metagenome | isolation source: seawater | place: Atlantic Ocean: North West | collected 2012
AGACACGCCCCATTCAAGAGGCTCCAACTCCCCTGTTTCTATTGAATTATCGTGAGCCCCATTATCAGACGATCTCCACTGGATCTTTTTTAGTCCAAGTCGAGACGAACCGAGAAAATGTTCTCGATTCTTGGTACAATTCGGCCGGCATTTTGTTGTATCCGCGAGATTATCTGTAATAAATCAGCCCAAATTTCCAGAAAGAGAATGATGTCTCAGAAAGCCTGTCCCTGCCAATCCGGGAAAACTTACCAGCAATGCTGTGAGAGCTATATCTTGGGTACCCGCGCGGCACCTACCGCCGTGGCATTAATGCGTTCTCGTTACACCGCCTATACCTTGGAAAACCGTGAATATTTGATGGCTACCTGGGATCCAGAGACCGTACCGGTCGATCTCACCTTCCAGGGGAATACCGTCGAGTGGACAGGCCTTAAGATCTTGTCGCAAAAAGGGGGACAAGAGAACGACACAAACGGTGAAGTAGAGTTTCAAGCCCACTTTCGGTCGGGCAATCAAACAAGCCGCATGCAGGAGAACAGCCGCTTTAAAAAAGTAGAGGGTCGATGGCTTTACATCGACGGCGAAGTTGACCGCGCGCCTAACAAAACAGTCGCCACACAACGTAAGGTCGGCCGCAACGAACCTTGCCCCTGCGGAAGTGGCAAGAAGTTCAAGAAATGCTGCGGACGAGGAAAGTAGACTGCTCGCGGAGCAATGCCGACTTAATCCGTCAACACGTGGCCATGGTATTCAGCTGCTACCTCGAGGAAGGCTCGAACCAACCTCGTCGTGCGGCGACTCTTTAAGCACACCACGTGCTCTTCAGTACTAATCGATGTTCCTTTTATCTCCAATGCACGCACTCGGTTGTCATTACCGGTCTCAGGCAGACTTACGGCTCCCACCCCCAGCCCACATGCAACCGATTCTTTGAGTGCCTCACGGCTCCCCATTTCAAAAGTATACACGGGCTGAACATCATTGAGTTCACAAGCACGGTCAAAGGCATCTTGTGTGCGGGAGCCCTGCTCTCGACGAATCATTTGATAGCCATCTAACGAGCGCAACTGAATGGAGCTCTTCCTAGCAAAAGCGTGCTCGGCAGGTACCAAGAGCGCCACAGGCTGATGGCCGCAACTCAAGGAGAACACATCATCACTAAGGTGGGCACCGGCCAAAACCGCGATATCGGCTTCAAAAGTTGCAAGGGCCCGTTCTACAACCGAACTGTTTCCCACCCTTAATTTGATGTTCACTTGCGGATAAAGGTCTCGGAAATTGGTCAAAATTCCAATGCTGTGAAATGGGCCATCGGCAAAGAGACGCAGGGTGCCTCGTAAATCACCAGACATCGACTCCAAAAGCACCGAAGCCTCCTGATCTAGATGATTCATTTGCTTGGTAATCTCGAAAAGGGCTTGGCCAAACTCGGTGACCACGCAGCCTCTGCGACTTCGATGAAAGAGCTCAACATCATAATGATTCTCAAGTGCTTTGACCTGAGTTGTCACCGCCGGCTGGGTAATGTGGAGTTTTTTGGCCGCAGCCGTGAAGCTACCGGTAAGCGCAACTGCATGAAATGACCGAAGTTGTGAAGCATTCATAACTTCAGCTTATATCAGATATAACAATTATTAAATTGATTAATATTATAAATGCTGGTTTTTGGGCGCCAAGGAGAACGTGATGAATCAAGTTATTGACCGCTCTATCGAGAAACTCATGACACCACTATTGGATTCAGAGAGTGCCGATTACATTGGAGAAGATGTCTCACAACTCGAACATGCTCTCCAAGCTGCTTACTGGGCGCAGCAAACCAAAGCACCCGATGAGGTCATCCTTGCGGCACTCTTCCACGATATTGGGCACCTCATAGCCCCTGAAGCTCCACAAATGGATGGGCTAGGAGTCATGGATCATGAAACCATTGGCGCAAACTTCCTCATCAAACATGGCTGCTCACAACGCATAGGTGACCTCGTTGCTGCCCATGTCGGAGCCAAACGCTACCTCTGCAACCGCAAGCCTGCCTACTACAAGAAGCTATCGGAAGCCTCCAAAGGTACGCTTGAATTTCAAGGCGGCCCCATGAGTGAAGAAGAAGCCGTTGCTTTCGAATCCTCACCTGACTTTCGATATTTCTTGGCCATTCGTTCCTGGGATGAACGGGCCAAAGATCCGAACCTCATGGTCCCAACGCTTCAAAGCTATATCCCAATGCTCAAAAATCACATCGTAACCAACACCCAAAACACAGGAGCCCTCCCATGTTAAACTATCAACTCTCAAAAGAAGACCTCGCTTTCTGGGAAAAGAACCACTACCTCGTTTTGAGCAACCCACTGCCTAAACACAGCGTTGGAGAGCTGCAACAATGGGTAACCGACCTTTTCGCCTGGCCAGATACGCCTGGCAAATGGATGAAGTATTACGAAAAATCGAATCTAACCAATGAGCAACTCTTGTGCCGTGTAGAGAACTTCATTCCATACCATCAGAATCTCCGAGACTTTATTTGCTCTGAAACAATTTTCTCCATTCTCGAGCAACTGATGGGCGAGCCCGCAGTTCTATTCAAAGAGAAAATCAATGCAAAGCTCGGCGGCGGCTCCGGGTTTGGTGCCCATCAAGATGCACCTGCCTTCATTACGTTTGGACAAAAATATCATATCACGATGATGGTCGCCGTGGATGACGCCACGGTTGATAACGGCTGCATGGAGTTCTCTGATCCAGTAGAAGTGTACCGTACACTGCCGCAAACCCCTGGTGGCACCATTGCCGAGGATGTGGAGTCAAAGCTACCGTGGCATACACTGGAAGCCAAAGCAGGTGATATCGTCTTCTTTAACTCTTACATCCCGCACCGCTCACCATCCAACAAGAGCAACAAGTCTCGTCGGGCCATGTATATTACTTACAATCGGAAATCAGAGGGAGAGCGTCGCAGCGACTACTTTGAAGACAAACGTCGTAGTTTTCCGCAACCTTGTGAGCGCGTGGAAGGCGTAGACTACAGCGCAAAAGCAGCTCTCTATAATCTAGGAAATCCAATCGCGAATTAAGCGAGAGAGGTTGCCAGGAATGGGCCATCAAGGCCCGCCTGGTAATGAAGAGACTGTGATATGGGTTGGAATCAATCAGCGTCAGGATGTCGGACAACAAATCCCGTGGTTCCTGTAAACTTGTAGGCACTTGAAAACATTCTGCAGCGGCCATCAACACGGTTCATATCAGCGTTGTCTTCGAAGATAGGTCGAACGAGTTCCGCCTCTTGGCTTGCATCACTGTTCAGTAAAATCCCAAGAACGTAGTCCACGTCCACAAAACCACCAATCATGCCTTCAAAGGTTCCGTCTTCTTTGATTTCAAACCGGATACGTCCATTTGAAACATGCAGAGGAAACTGCACTTCCAAGATATCAATAGGCACCTGGAATTCAACAGGTCCTGCCTCGACTACACCGTCTACAATTTCAACATTCTTCACCACAGATGAAGCGAAACTATTGTCGAAGGCATAAGTTTGATTCGGAGAAATCAATCCCAGCGTTCCGATTAGCGGATTAAGTGTTCCTCTAAATAGATGGAGCGTGACATCACTGTCGTTGACCAAATCATCTACGCCAGTTAGCTCGACCATCATCAAAAAGCGACCTTCATTGATAGAGCCTTGGATAAGACCGCGAACGGCCTCGCCCACCAATGGTTCAATATCGCCCCAGACCTTAGCAAGTTGATTATCAATGCCTGTCTCGCCCATGGGCGATGTATAGTCCTGGGAATAACAAGTGGATTCATCGCGGTTGGTAGAGACTTTACCATCGAGGTCAAAGCCTTCAGCAATGCCAAACTCATTTTCTCCAAAGAAGTCGAACTCACGCATCACGTTGGCGTGGGCTTTTTCATAAACGTAACCATCGTGGTCAAACCAGTAGTCCATCAAGCCATCACCACATCCGGGTAATGCGAAGAGAGCCACCAGACCTAATCTTGAGATTAAACTTTTCATGCTTCAATCACTCCCAAGCCTTGGGTTACTTTACCATCACCTACTCCGAATTCGGAAACCGGTGCTCCCATTGCGTTCAAAACCGTAAATGGAATCGCGCTGGCGTTTTCTTTAGTCTGAGAACGGTAGTGAAAACCTGTTCGGATTCGACCACCGGCCTTACCCGCCAAAACCAACGGGAACTCATCAATCTGATGAGTACGAGGACTGGAAACATCCGAAGAACCCAGAATCAAACAGTTATCCAAAAGACTCCCATCCCCTTCAGGAATGGAGCGCAGGTTATCCAAGAAGTATCTAAAATCTTCCATGATACTCAAGATAATACCCTGAACCTGAGGCATATCCCCGGGCTCATCGTGGGTCAGCTGGTGGTGTCCTGCGGTGGTATTGGGGTAGAGCGCATTGCTCAATGGATCGCTGTACCAATAACTCATGACCCGAGTCATATCGCAGGCATAAGCCATGGTCGCCAAATCAGACATCGCACGTGAGCGTGCACTCATTTGAGGACGACCATCAATATCTGGCATGGCCATCGGCTCTTCCGGCTTCATGCAAGCTGCTAGGTTCGGCGGCTCGGCCTCAATTCGAGCAATTCGCAACTCAAGGTCACGGACTGCTTCCAAATGTTGTTCCAATCGCCATTGGTCACCAGTACCGAGCTTTTGCTTCAAGCGTCCAACATCGCCCATCACAGCATCTAAAACACTTCGCCGTAAGCTTAGTTTTGGATCGATGATAGGTTCGTCACCCGGAGCACGGAACTCATCGCCAAAGAGCCGCTCGAATAAAGCACTCGGTGAGTACTCTGCTGCATTTCGCGAATTGGTTCCATTAAACGAAAGCCCTTTAACGCCAGGCTCAACTCCTAGCTCAATGGAACGAAATCGAGTCTCGCCGCCAATTTGTTGAGCAAGGATTTGGTCGATACTCACACTTGAGAATGTCCAGTTTTCGTCATCGTGAACAATGGGCTCACTGCCACTGAAAATCCCCGCTGCGCCACTTCCATGAGCAAGTGTATTTGTGAGCTTCACTTCCATCCCCGTGAGGATGGTCACTTCACTTTTTAAGCCCTCAAGAGGCTGGAGCTGCATCGTCGGTGTCCAGTTTTCACCCTCTTCCGATGGAACCCAGAAGGGGCTTTGAACTCCGTTACCCCAAAAGAAGGACCCATATCGAATGGGGAATGAACTCTCAGCGTAAGCCGTACCGTTCACATTCATAAAGGCTTCAAGAGGAGGTAAACCAACGGCAACTGCAGCGCCGCCGAGCATGCCTCTAAGAAACGTTCTTCTACTGAGTGGTTTCATCTTCATTCTGATGCCTCCTCAATGAGTTTGCCGGCATTTCTAAAAATTGGACTCATGATGACTTCCATCATCAGTGGCTTCACTCGATAACCATGCACTTCAAATCGATCTTCCAAGCTGCTCAAAATTGAACGCTCTTCAATGTTTTCAAGGCGCCCCATCGCGTAACGAGACATACGCTGAACCAAACAACTCGTGAGGTTGGGGTGCTCCGCCACGGCTTGGCCCAAACCAACGGGACCATCGTATTCGGCTCCATCGAGATCTCCCGAGGGGTCAATCACCTTGCCATTGTCCTTGTCACGCCAGCGACCAATGCTGTCGAAGTTCTCAAGTGCCAAACCAATGGGGTCGGTCATCAAGTGACACGCAGAGCATGATGGATTCTCAAGGTGCTCAGCCACTCGGTCTCGCAACGTCAAGGCGTTGCCCGATGGCTCAGGAATAGAAGTATCAACATCTACCGGAGGAGCGGGAATACTCTGGCACAGTAAAATGGTCCGTACCGCTTTTCCGCGAAGCGTTGCTGAAGATGAAACTTGGTGCGAATGCCCTGCCAAGAAGGCTACCTGACCCAGTAAACCGGAACGCTCTTCGTCATCTGGTAATTGTGCGTAGGCAAAGCCCTCTGGACTTGGAGCAGGGATATTATAAATCGCCGCCAAACGCGGGTTGATGAATGTTTCCCGCGTGGTCATGAGTTCACGGTAATCTGCTTCCAAATCGAAAACGAGGTACTCAATGAGACTTAAAGTCTCTTCCATGGCGTCTTTGCCTAGGTCCTCGTTAAACTGTTCAAATATCGTCGGGTCCTTGGACAGATGGTCCAACTCGTAGAGATGCAAGAACTCGGTGAAGAAATTTCGGACACCTTCACGGGTTCGGTCCGACTCTAGTAAACGACTGGCATGGGTAAATAGACCGTCGCGTGTATCGAGCTCTCCACTCTCCCCTGCACTTAGGAGTTCGTGGTCTGGGGTCGTGTTCCACAAAAAGAAACTCAATCGGGCCGCTAAGTCGGTTCCCGTAAATGAGCGTCCCGTGGCGCTTGCAGCGTCTTCTTCGCCGGCTTCAATGCGATAAAGAAAGTGAGGAGACTGGAGCAATCCTGCGATGCCAAACTCTAGCCCGTCGTAAAAATCACCCAAGACGGTCGCCGACTGACTGGCCAGCGCTGTAAGCCCGGCAACTTCTTCATCCGTTAAGCTTCTGCGCCAGAGCATCCGGCCTAAACTCTCAAGCGTTTGGCTGGCACATGCGTCATCCACGGTTCCGGCGGGTGTACAAGGCACCAAACGTGCCTTCAATACATCAGTATCGAGAGCCTGCTCAGCAAGCCCGTATGCCGCGTCCTCAAGTGACTCCACACCACGTGAGCTAAACGCTGTTTGAGAGGCGCCAACAGCTAAGAGTCCACCCAAGTTTGTGTCGGGCTCTGAAAATTTAGGAACAACCACATCACTGCCGAATACATCGGAGACGCTGTTGTTAAATTGCGCCTGCGTTAAGCGCCGCATTGAAATTTCACCTGGATCAACCTGGTTGTAATCGGCCTGCTCTGCCAGATCGGTTATACCGATAGGGCCAACTGTACCGGTTTGCTCTTGGCAACCCAGCTGAGCCGCAAAGAGAACCAAGGAGATCATCAGGGGAACCCGAATCGGGCTGTACCCAAGTTTCCTTCTTTTCATAAATCGATGCCTCATGAGATTATTAGATTCTTGAAACCATGGTTAGATTTCGCCACGAGCCTTCCTTAGGCAACCGTTCTTCGGTTTGACAAGCTCAAACCCGACCCGCGACAAACACACTTATCAACCAGCGGGTAGCTTATGACTCAATTTGAGAATACCGAAGAATAAACAACCGGCTTAAGCGACCTGCTCAGACTCTTGCGACGCGGGCCGAAACCCCTCAGGCGAGGACAAGTTCTCTAACAATGTCAGTCACCTAGAGTCAGTCGCGGGTTCGTTCCAAAACTGAATGTTGCTGCCCTCTTTCTCCATTATGAGACCCTGCCGGATTCAACTCAACACTTCCTCAAAACAAAAACTGGCCCTGGTCTCCTTACCCAAAAACACTGCCGCTCCAGATTATCTCAACAACTTAAAAGTGTCTGACCACGCCTAAAAACCCATGACCCGCTTCAGGCCTTCAGGACCCAAATTTAAATAAATGGGTCATTTCATTGGACGCAATAAGGCCATGATCATCAACCACCCAAAATCGAGGCCATTTCTTCGGCTGCCTCTCGCACCCGTTTCCGATGCCGTGTTATGGTATGGTGCGTCATAAATGACAGCACTCATTCAGGAGAGACCAAAAGCATGCCAAGTATTGATAGCAGTGACCTTTTATTGAACCGCGCTTACCACTGGGAAAAAACCACTCCAGACCGAACTTATCTGACCCAGCCCATGGGCAATGACCATGTGGACCAACTCAGCTGGGCGCGCGTTTTAGACGAAGCACGGCGTATGGCAGCGTATATTCAAGCCCAGGGTTTTGAACCTGGCTCCAACATTGCGATTCTCTCTAAGAACTGTGCCCATTTTATTATGACCGACCTGGCTATTTGGATGGCGGGACATACTTCAGTTGCACTCTATCCCACGCTTAATGCTGAATCTGTGGAATACATTCTTGAACACTCAGAGGCCAAAATGCTCTTCGTGGGTAAGCTGGATACTTGGGACGAAATGAAGCCCGGCGTCCCAGCCGATCTCCATCAAGTATCGTATCCACTGAGTCCAAAGACTGACTTCCCAACATGGAACGATATCATCAAAGAGACGGCTCCTATTGAAGGAAGTCCAGAGCGGGATGCTAAAGACCTTGCCATTATCGTTTACACATCCGGTTCTACCGGTAAGCCCAAAGGGGTCATGCAAACGTTTGAGGCCATGGCTATCTCCGTACGCGGTCTTGAAAAGGTTTTATCCAGCACACCGAACGACAGAATTCTGTCTTACCTGCCGCTGGCGCACGTGATGGAGCGTTTTCTTGTAGAATCGCTAACCCTGCGTTGCGGTTTCCAAGTTTTCTTTGCTGAATCACTCGACACCTTTGTCGAAGACCTCAAGCGCGCTGAGCCAACGCTCTTCGTTTCCGTCCCACGCCTGTGGTTGAAGTTTCAGTTGGGCGTTTTCCAAAAATTGCCACAAAAGAAATTAAATACGCTTTTGAAAATCCCGATTTTAAATAAAGTGATTAAAAAGAAAATTCTCACAGGCTTAGGGCTGCAGAATGTGCGCTTCGCCGGAAGCGGTTCGGCTCCTATCCCAGGTGAGTTGATTGCCTGGTACAAAAACTTGGGACTCGAGCTTCTTGAAGGCTATGGTATGAGTGAGAACTTCTCTTATTCACACATCTCCTTCCCAGGTAAAACCAAAGTCGGCTACGTAGGCAATCCTTACCCAGGTGTCGAACAACGTATCAGCGAAGAGGGAGAAATCCTCGTTAAGAGCCCTGCAATCATGCTCGGCTACTACAAGCAGCCAGAACTCACCGCCGAATGCTTTACCGAAGATGAGTTTCTCAAGACCGGGGACCGCGGTGAAATTGACGAAAACGGAACTTTGAAAATAACCGGACGGGTTAAGGAGCTCTTCAAGACCAGCAAAGGTAAATACATTGCTCCCGCGCCTATTGAGAACATTATCAACAATGACAGCCACATCGAGCTGTCCATGGTGAGTGGATCCGGAAATCCACAAGCTCACGCCGTTGTCCAGCTCTCTGAGGACCTTCGGCCAAAGCTAGGAGATGCCTCGGTCCGTAAAGAAGTTGAGTCGGCTCTCACGTCTTTGCTCCAAAAAGTAAATTCCAGTGTGGACCACCATGAAAACCTAGAATTCATCGTCGTTTCAAAGGCCGAATGGACCATCGAATCTGGAGCACTCACTCCAACGATGAAAATTAAACGTAATACTCTAGAAGATCTCTACCAGCCGAAATGGGAAAACTGGTATGACTCAAAACAAAAGGTCATCTGGGAAGACTGATTCAAAACCATTCAAAGCCCGGTTGTATCACCAGCAATCGGGCTTTTTTTTTCCCCATTTGAAAGCACTGCCATACTTTGACGAATCCAATCTGCGATGCATGCAAGCGCGTATTTCCTCCACATGAGGAAGGCGTGCACCTGGGCGCTCAAGCAGAGCAAACCGTCTATTGGTGCATTCCCTGTTTCAACCAGGAGGTTGCACAAGGTGCCGGAATCGAATTTCAAACTCCTCAGTTCAGCCCCGTTACCCTTCGCGACTGCAACGATAGTCCCCACGTTTTTCATTTCCTGACAAGGCTTTGTCCCACAGGTGTGATCATTGAAGCCTATGAGGTCATCGACGACAAACGCCAAGGTTATGAATTTTACTACCTTTGTGAAAATCCCATGGTGGAGTCTTTGCACCTCTTGCAAACCGTTTTGGACCGCGCCAACCGGATGCTGGCCAAACAACACATTCAATCCAGTAAGTGGGGCCATCGCCTGACTCGTGACAAAGTTGTGCGTGGACGTATCGTTTCCCATGAGCTGAGTTCACCCTCAGGTGGCCTTCCGAGCGTTATTATCGATGGAAAAGAATTAAGCTGGAACGAAGTCGGCCAACTCCTTGGCGCCGAGGGCGGGCACCAACTTAAGCTCCAAATCATAGACCCAGTCGATGACAACGATTAGTCCTTTTATTTCCTGATTTGGCATCGAATCCCAAAACCAATTCTCCTTACAAGTCATCAAACCACGCAATCTCTTACAATTATCTGGGCACTCTCGCTTTTCAGTTTCACCTAAATGTCACATGATGCATCGTTCCCAAGACGAAAGAGAGTTTGCTGTGAAAACAAAGCTACGCCTCAAATTATGCCTATCAAGTCTCATCCTCATGGTCGCTCTCGGTTGTGGGACAACTGAGACCGCTGAACCATTGGTCAACTCTGGCACCTTTGAAGCTCTCACCTACAACGTAGCTGGGCTTCCAGAGGGCATCTCATCATCGAGCCCTACAGACTTCATTCCCCAAATCAGTCCTCTGCTTAATCCCTATGACTTGGTGCTGGTACAAGAAGACTTTGTTTATCACCGAGACCTAAGCCGCGAAGCGAATCATCCTTTTCAATCCAACCCCAAAGACCCAGACGCCAAGCTGATTGCAGATGGTTTAAATCGGTTCAGCAATTTCGAATTCGAAACCCTCGAACGTCGACAATGGACCATGTGTTATGGCGACATGACCGGCGGCTCGGTAACAGGGGCAGCGGATTGCATGGCGGAAAAAGGATTCTCCGTCGCCCGAACGACGCTGGCTCCAGGAATTATCGTGGATGTCTACAACCATCACGCTGAAGCAGGGGGTGGTGAAGAAGATGCTGAGGCCCGCGCCGCCGGCTATGCGCAGCTTACAGAGTTTATTCAAACCTACTCTGCTGGCAATGCCATTTTAATTGGTGGTGACACCAACTTAGACCGGTTTGGCGTATGGGACGGTCCCATCATGACTGCGTTCGAATCAGATAACGCAATCACGGACGCTTGCCACTTTCTTGAATGTGGCACCGAAAGCATCGACCGATTCTTCTTCCGCAACAGTGACTCCGTGAAACTCACTCCCACGAGTTGGCGATTTGCTGATGAGTTTATAACCGAGGAAGGTGACCACTTATCAGACCATTATGCGGTTCATGTTGGGTTTCAGTGGGAGCGGGTAAACTAAAGAAAATAAGAGTGGAAGAGTCTGCATACGTTGCCCGGTGTAATGACTCAGACTCCCCCACTCTCGAATCAACGACGAACTGGAACTGGAACCAGTACTTTCTTCTTTCGCAATCTACTCAGCATGCCAATCATGAGAACCATCCAAACAGGTAGCATATTTTGCGAGGCCTGAATGGAAGAGCAGCCACTGTCCATTTCATTCACTGACATAGGAGTCGGCGTGTTGATATAGATATCAAGCTCTGGCACCAGTGTTCCGCCCCGTACGCAACTCGTTCGTTTACCTGACTCGCAAGCTGACTTCATCCGCTCATCCAACCAGCTAAAGAAAATATCTGTTCTTGTTTCGATTCCACCCTGATTGCAATCGCCCCAGTCATAACCGCGACTTGTTACACCAATCACCACTGGATTTTTATCGCCTGTATTGAGGAACGTTGGACCACCGGAGTCGCCAAAGCACTGCTGTGGCAGAGAAGGGTCATTTCCTACTTTGATTTCACCGTATCCAACTTCGGTTAAAAGACTCTCCGCTTCGACCTTGTAGCCTGAATCAGGTGCCCCCGCTTCCGGTGACTGCTGTCCATAACCCACAATTGTAACCGGTGTATTCGCCTCTAACTTCTCTGAGTCTGATGCCTGTAAAACTTTGGATGGCGTGACTGTGTGGATTGGGTACCTTAAGTAAACCAGTGCAATATCGGCACCATCGCTTAGGCCTTTCATACCCACGGAGAAATAAAATTCATCTTCACACTCACCGAAACTCTTCGACCGTTCTCCGGTACAAGTGTGGACGTAGTCCCACCAGTAGTTATTTAGACAAGTATGCATGTCCTGGCCATTGGTTCCGTTGCAAACCTTCAGGTCACTGCACAACTGTTCGTCAAGACCATCCTTCGGGACATTACAGACCGGCATCCGAGATGCGGGAAGCACAAAGTCAGTCACATAGTCTGGGTGAGCTTCATACTCTATAAAAATCGATTCGCTTTCATTCACACCGCTGCGAACATCATCGGTCAAAACAAAATGAGTTGAATAGCCATTCGCTCTCATTTCAGGAATCGCTTCAACACAATGTGCTGCCGTTAAAACAACATCCGGTGCAATCAAAGTACCGGTACAAAACAGGTGCTGCTGACCGCCGCCACTGATCACCAATGCACCGGTGGATGCATGCCGTCCGGCTTCAATTCGGTCACCATCAATGATGGCATCCTGTCGTTTGTTTTTGCCGGTTCGAGACAACTCAAGCGTTTTGGCGTCTCCGCAGCCAATAACCAGAGAGGCCGTAATCAGTCCGAAAACCGTGAGTGCAATGGCTCTCAAATTTATTTTACTTTGACGAATCATGGCGTCTATCCTTGGGCTAAGTGTGTGTGCATGATTTATGTTGCAGTCACTGTGCCAACCGGCAGGGGCGCCCCGAAAAGCAAAAAGCGCAATAAAAGCGTAAGCTTAGAAACCCAGAACAAAGAAAGAGTCTTTACCGACAAATATTTTCATAAGAACCAAGGCAAATTTAGAGAACGCAATGTGACATGAGTCACACCCTCGTTAGGAAAAATCTGCAACTGACTCATATTGAGATGCGTAAAATTAAAATGAGTGTGATGGGGCTCACAATCTTGAAAAAAATCGTGCTTAACAAATGGCATGAGTGTCGAGAATCCGCCATCAAATTGTCAGCATCGTCAGGATTTAGGCGGCTCGGGTGAGCCAAGAGCATACACTGGAATACTTAAATTGGAATACTCGGTGCGTGAAGGTACAGATGCCAAAGGTTTGGGGTCAATAATTGAGCAAAGAGAATGAAGGTATCTCCACTTCATCTTGATTGATGTCGACCTCGTTATCATAGGCTAAGACGTCTCGAAAATGGGCGTCAAAATTGAGTTCAGCTGTTTGTAGGTTCACACCGATCAAATGGCCGCTTAAGGCCCCAGTATTGAAATTCCCCGAAGCCTCAACACTGGAAGAGCTGCCCCCTACCAAGAGACCAACACGAGCATTGTTTTGAATGATAAAATTTTCCAAAATTGCACTCGCACCATAGGCAACAATGAGCCCATCGCCAAAAGTACCTTCATTACCTTCAGCGTTGGTCGTGTTAACAATCTGAAGGTCTTTCATCTCAATAGCGGTCGTTGTCTCTGAAGGTGCGCGAAAGCCATCCCACGCTCCTATACCAAAATAGGAATTGTCTTCAATTAAGACACGCTCTGCATTGACCTCCGCACCATCGAACACAGCCATCCCTATGCCGTAATAACCGCGGCTATCAGGCTGTGTTCTGCGAATGATAAGGTCGGTTGCATCGACGAAAGTTTCCTCGCAGAGCAATCCCGCCAATGAGCAAGGCAGCGGCGTTTCGGTAGCGAGCATTCCTGCCGTATGGTTATCCTCCAAAAGAACTCGGCTCATAGACATTCGACCACCCCAGACCTCAAGTCCAAAACCCATCTCGACTCCCGACCAACTGTAGATATTTCGGAAGTTAATATCGGGCGTTGTGCCCCGCACTACAACATCATCAATCGTAGCTTCAGGAACTGGAGCTGAACCGGATAAAACAAACCCAGCCCCTTGATTGTCTTCGGAGAGTATCCGCTCGCCGGTAAAACTTGCTCCATCGAAAACCTGAATGCCCCAACCATAACTTCCAGCAAACTCGCCATGGTCCTCTGGGTAAGGGCTGGAGGCGTGAACAATTAAGTCTCTCGCGCTCACTTGAGTGCCCTCGTCCTTCATCCCAAAACCGATATAACAGTTGTTATGAAAATAAGATGACTGAACATCGATGGTGGAACCCAATACCGAGTACATTCCCGCCCCGGCTGTTCCTGCCTGAGTCGGTTGGACACCCGTGACAGCACTTGATTCCACAGCCACTTGGCTACCAGCCACACCAATGCCCAGTAGAACACTATCGTGGACCCAGATACCTTTCAGCGTTAGGGTACCCACAAGATTGACCACCGATATTCCTATGGCGTTACTCTGAAAACCAAGATCCTCGAACCGGCGATCTCCCGTGCCTTCCACCCGAACACCCGCGACAAAATCCTCAGCCAACTCAAGACTCAAGGAGTCGAGCAGAGCTTGCTCGGTATCACTGAACTCTGGATTGATAAGTGTTTCGGTTGCGCATGCACCTCGAATATTTACATCTCGACTTGAAACCACTGCTTCATTGTACGTCCCCTTAGCTAAAATAATCCAACTTTGTGGTAAAGCGGCATCCAACGCTGCTTGGATACTTCCCATTGGGCTCTCTGGTGACAATCCATCACCGGCACCTCCCACCTGCACGTAAAGCAGTGATGCATCACTCGGTAAATCCTCGGGCCAATCGCCCTCAGGGCAAGCACGGCCGATGGCATGGCACCCATCCTCACCCAGCCGCGGCAAAGTGCCCGCTGGACAATCTGGTAATTCCCAGTTTGCAAATGTTGGTAATGCTGGTTCTTCCGGTGCAAAGCCAGGCTGCGTAAGAACCTCATCGTTATCGGATTCAGCTGCATCTTCAACATTGCTAACCGGAGAAACTTCTTGCCCGGAAGAACAGCCCATAACCACAATGCCACAAAGCATTGCCACCCAATTAAGCGTATGTTTCCTCATGGCCTCATAAAAGCACGAGTCTTGAAAAATGAGAATGTAAGGCTAAAGGGTCCCTATGCAAGACATTTACCCACCTCCAGCATCACCACTTCAATCTAAGGTCTGCTGAATCGGTCGAGCCCGTTGACGAAGACACCCATAAACTGGTTCCATATTAAGGGGGTCGATCAATATGAGAACTTTGGTAGTTTTGCTCGCTGTACTCTTGGTGGGTTGCACAGATGGCAATGATAACACCAAACAACAAGAGGGTGTGACCTATGCCCTTAACTCTGCGGGCCTTCAATCACTCTTAGACCAATCAAACGTGGGGGACACTATCCACCTCGACGCCAGTGGTACATTCGAAGGAACCTTCAAAATTCCATCCGGTGTCAATATCGATGGTAACAACGCCCAACTTCTCGCGACGAACGCTGCTGGATTAATCCTGGACAGCGTAAGTGATGACAGCGCGATTCGTAATATAAGAATCAACTCGGAGCGAGGCGGTATCGTCGCTTTTGCTGGGAATGAGAGCGCGAACCTTACTTTAGAGAATGTTACGGTCTCGGTTCAACGGGGCTTTGGTATCGCCACGGAAAATTTAAATGTCACGGTGAAAAATGTAGATATTCAAGGCCCCATCAGCGGGGCCGATGACCCATTGCTCGACGAACTTGGCGAGGAAATCAATGGTGCCGAACACGCAATTCTAGGCTTTGTATCCGCCTTTGGCCAAGTGTCTATCGAGAATCTGGATGTTTCCGGCATTGGTGGTTTCGGCGTTATTCTCTATGAGACACAAGGTAGCTGGACGCAGGGAACGGTCCAAAACTGCGTCGGTGTAAGTGTGCTTGCGGAAAACAGCGAATTAACCATGGATTCCATCAGTATAGCCGATGGTCTTTCCGGACGAAAAGTAGGGTTTGCCTTACCCAGCATTGGCATGATTGCCTCTGCCCAATCGAACATCAGCACAAGCAATATTTCTATTCAGCGGGTTCGCGAAATAGGATTTATTCAAAGTGCTTCGGACACGAGCCACAGCGGTCTAAACATCCAAGACTCGAATTGGGCCGGTGCCGTGGCCATTGCCCGTGAGGATCATGCCGGAACCTTCTCCATCAGGGGAACAGCATCGCGAATTGAATCGGCCAGAGGTTCAGCTGTTTTAGCCACCGGTTTGCAAAGCGTTGATATTTCAAACCTAACGGTGGACGAAACCAGGCTTCGACCCGCCATTGGCGATGGCATGGAGATTTTCGAAATCGGGGATGGACTGGCTCTGATCGGTATTCAAGAGCAAGTCACTCTCAGCGAGATCGCTTTGCTCAATACGCCCCGCGTGGCCATCTTTTTGGATGGCGGCCCGAATGCAATCGCACCCACGTTTTCAATTGCAAACGTAGGCATTGGTAACCCCGACACAGAGGGTGAGTATGGCTTGGTTCACCAAAATGGAATTGACTACAATCCAGAGTTTGATCGGATTGTTTTCGATACCGAGAGTGGACCCGCGGAGAACATATTCGGAGCAGAAATCGGTGCCAATCTTCAGATGCCTCAAAGTGTTCAGAACTTTGGTAATGCGGCAATCATTGGCACCAATGGACTTATTGGAACCAACGGAATCATCGGAACCAATGGCATCATTGGAACCAATGGCATCATTGGAACCAACGGGATCATCGGAACCAACGGAATCATTGGGACCAATGGCAAATAAGGCCGCTGCCGACTTATTTACGTAACCAACTGTTATTAGTCTATAATTTCAATAAATCGCTCATATCTATCACCTCAATGCATAGCCATATCCTGACCTATGCAGCTGGCGCATAGGTCTCATGCGGATCGATCAATTGTCGATTTAGGTTTCATCGTCAATCCTCAGCTCACTTCAGTAACCGCTCACTTTGTCACGCCCTGGCACAGTCTCGGTGGATCCAAGAGCATGGGTCATCACCGATATCCCCACTGTGCCGATAGCTTTGGAGAACGCATTTTATGCCCCGTTTTCAAAACATTGCCCCCGTATCCTCTCTCGGTATTTTACTCCTCGTCCTTCTTGGCTGTAGCGACCGAGAAATCTTAACTGGAATTCCAGAATCTCTAAAAGCCAGCGCCTGGAACGGCACCATGCAAGTGGCCAACGAATCCAACGAACTGGTTGAGATCAACCTGGGTGATGTTGGTGCCGGTGAGACCTTTACAGCATGGTTCAAACTAGAAAACGACGGGCAACGATCCATTGAGCTTCGCGAAGCCAATTACGATATGGACAACCAAACCGGGAGCCGGTGGGAAATGCTCGAATGGCTACCCGCAGGCGACTGGAACAACCGAACAGTACTCACTCTGCCGCAAACCCTTGCCCCTCAACAATCGCTGATTCTCGGCGTACCCTTCCAGGCTTTGGCCGAAGGCAGCGCGATGACCGATCTTAGAATTGTGGCCGGCAACCAAACTCAAAAACTGCTTCGGGTCCTCGCCAACGGCGTTTCAAGTGGCTCTCCAGATATCAGCGTTAGTTTTGGCGATGCCCCGGGAACCACCATCGAAACCACCTGCATCCAAGGTGTTTGCTCAACACCGGACAGTACACCGCTGGTCCTAGGTAGCTTTGATGCAAATACTGCGGTCACCATTCC
>MDSW01199805.1_pt1 | contig 17307 bp, 12 predicted proteins | sample 811171 | NCBI WGS metagenome assembly MDSW01 (sample SAMN05326641, study PRJNA326480) | marine metagenome | isolation source: seawater | place: Atlantic Ocean: North West | collected 2012
ATACTCTTCTGTATCTCATCCCTTCTTGCTTGGTGAAGCTTGGCCTGAGCTCTTATTGACTTTTGCTCATCCATTTTTTGCTGAATGGCCTCTCCAAGCTCTGATCGTTGCGAATGGACAGAGTTCCTAGAGTCCGCAGCTCGCTTGGCCGATTCGTTGTGAGAGTCCCGTTGACCCCAAATTCTCCTTAGCTTGGACTCCATAGCATGGAGTCTAGTTCTAAGATCGTCAGTTGCACCTTCCGCATCACTCACGGTAGACGGAGAAGAGGCTCCTTATTGAAGAGAACTAAAGACCCAATATCCTAGCCGCAAAGGGCAAAATCGGCGATATTACGGCCAGAGCGGCTCCGATCATGAATACTGCGCCAGTTGTAATCCTCAATCTGGTAAATAGGTCTGACCTTACTTGGGAGGTAAGTACCTTCCCTGAAATTAGGTTCCCAGAAGAGTCTTCTAATCTAACCGTGACTGTTGACTCTCCGTTGGAAGATGGGATAAGAGTCTGCCAAATAATTCTTGACGAAGCCATTGAATCTGCCATTCTTTGGTATATAGGCCCTCCACTAGTTGATGTGGCATCGTAAGGCTCGACCCTCAATCTGTATACGCATTCATTCGGCCTAAAATCGGGAGTTTGCACCCTGAGGATGAGGTCTTGAGTATCTTGGGAGTGATTTATGATAAATGCGAATAGATTCGCCTGGCCAAGCGTTAGGTTTTCCATATCAACATCGAACCAGATGCCGGCGCTTGTTGTGGTAGTCATCTGCATTCTCATTCTGTCGTTCAGTCTGAAGAATGGTGCACACCTATCTCTAGCATGCATAAGCAACCTGTCAAGTGTCTCCTCGCCTAGCTCAGGATGATTAATTATCTGGTCAATTGTCTGTGAGTCTACAACAGATGAGAGAGCCAGATGGAAATCTTCCTCGTCAATAACCCCAGACCTGAACATATCCAACATCTGTAGAAGGTACTCTTGTAGATCCTGAAGCGACACTCCCTTCTTCAAGTCCGAGTCGAATGAAGACACGTATTTTGAAAATTTCACGGCCAGCATAGGATCGACATGGGCCCTAATTACGTCCGTGAATGGCTTATTCAATAGTGCTGGATGTATTGGAGGGGAAAATGAATCCAATAGTCCCCAAGGATTGACAGTGTTGAATCTTGGCCTCTCAGATGCCATGTATAGGCCATGACTAGATAGAAGTGAGCCTGTAGACAACGCGATGAGGACAGGCACGCCTTCGGTATTGCTAGGGAATAGCAATGCTGACCCCAAAAGAACTGTTGCCAAAACCATTAGTGTAGTTGTCACCCTTAGTTGGATCGAAGCGCCCTCAATAACGGCACGCATTTCGCTATATCCATGCGCACTTCGGAAAGTCACTCCTGAGGAAGTGATCTCATCGGTCTCAATCTGAAAAATTCTCTTAGTCACCCATAATAGGTAATGAAGTACGAATAACAATAATAAATCCGCAACCATTATCACCAAAGAAAGCAAATAAACTGACTCATAGAAAGAGAGGTCAAGGAATAGCTCTCTGACGCTTCCCTCCCACCATTGGGGATCAGAACCTCTGAATGATTGGGCGAGGCCATAAAGGAATACCACCACTATAGGGAGGAATAGTATTAGTCGTGCTCCACTACTAATTAGAAAATCGTCAACTCCAGAAAGAAGAATTTCCCTGTTTTTTAGAAGGCTCTTGTAAGATTGTTTGTCTTCTTTCTCTTCTTCTTTCTGTATTTTGTTAATATTTGGTGCAGAGGGCGTCTCGGATTCTAAGGCGGCTACCATTGAGTCAATGTCTGTCTCAAGATCCAACAAAGATCTGGGGTCAGAGTCTTCCTCCAAGTTTAAGCCCCCATTTCAGTAACTCTTACCAATACCTTCATGGCCATTCCTGGTGAAATTTCACACCGTTTACCATCAATTGTAGTTTCTCCATTTTGGTTTACTAGCTTTGAACCGACCATAAGTCCGATTTCCCTCAAAGTCACTACCTCTACATCACTAGCTAATATCAGCTCCACGGATGCTGAGGTTCCCTCCGGGATTGCCGCGACAGGTAGAAGTGTCCCTATTCCGATAGGTTCGAAGGTCCTATGGATGCCGGGTATTCTTGAGCCGTCAGCGGACAACTCTGGAAATCCTAAGAATCTGTCAATTGTAGTTTCAAGATCATTTTCCACGGCATGTTCCATCTTGCATGCTACTTCTTTGACATTCCCTTTGAAGCCAATTATATCCGAAAGTAGAATCTGTAGAAGATATTCTCTCCTTTTTACACTGGCAGCTAGCTGGAATCCTTCTGGGGTTAGTCTGCTTCCCCTGTATGGAATATGAGTGACCATGCCCCTATCTGATAGCCTTTGAATCATCTCAGTGACTGATGCGGGACTAATGCCCATCATTTCAGCTAATTGAGTAGTTTTGACTATGGCATCAGGTGTTTGACTGTGAACTTCAAACATCCTCTTGAGATACATCTCTTCGATTTCGCTAAATTCAGACATATAAATCACCCTAGGTTTCTGCCATAAATTCTGTCTTGCACACTGGACATCTAGACAGTACCGGCCTCCTCTCAATCGGCACCTTAAGTGCCTGATCACATTCAGGACAATTTAGAGTGTCCTCATTTGAACGTGATACATGGTAATCTTGATCATTAATAATCTCACCACCATTTTCGAGGGTTTTTACTACCTCTTCTTCCCCCACTCCAACTTGAAACTCCATAGTGCAAGACGGGCACTTCACTGCGCCTTTGTGACCTAATGGGACCATTAACCTCTGGTCGCAGAAGGCGCAAGACAACTCCCTTTTATCGAGTTTCGATCGAGTTTCTTTCTCCTCCTTAGTTTCTCTTAGCTTGATCTTGGAGATTGAGGGGGTCCGGTTTGCTACCCCCCTCCAAACTAAGGTTCCCAATAAAATTGCTAGAACTCCACCTATCGCCCCATATGTTGCTGAAAGTAAATCGAAGGGGGTTGTAAGTCCACTATTCTCTGGTTTTGAGTCAACAAGTAAGTACTCTATTTTCGTATTTTGTCCCGAAAGCCATTGCACCTCGAGATCCACCCTGTCTCCGTCCGGCCAAGACGGAATTACGATATCATTGGAAACAGTAGCTCCTGAACTCACGAATTGGGAGGAAGATTCAGCCAAGACCTGCCTATCAGTGATAGAAATGACTCGTATTTTCCCCCGATCTGCTCTATGAACCCCATTATTTGTTATTGATACCGTGACAACGACTGGGTCTCCGGGCGTAGGTTCTGGAGGAGTAATCTGGGAGGTAATTTCTAATGATGAGATTTCTACAATAGGCATCTCGACTGATATCTGAGAGACATTCACAGAGTTTGAAGCCGTACTCCACCCATCGGGAATCAACTCGATGATAATTGAGTCAGCTACAGGATGCCCCAAGTATAGGTCCAACGACCTCCTCCCGGGATCGGCCTCAATGGTAATCATTTGTAGGAGGGTAGGGTTTCCTTGAGTAGCGACTGAAATCCCGACCCCAAGGATTCTGGAAAGTCCTTGTGACAGGTAAACGGATGCCTCGACCTCTAGCCCTGATTCTGAGTCCCATTGGTAGGTATCGATGGTTAAGAGCAGTGATTGTTTAGCTGATACGTGGACCGAGAATTGTCCGCTCAAGGACTCGGGCCCTTCCCCCTCTGGCATTGAAACCCACCAAGAGTAGTAATTGGAGCCGTTCAAGGAAGGTGAAAAACTAGCACTGACTTCTCTTGTTGAGCCGGGGCCAATTTCCACAAAAGTTCCAGAAAAAATTTCTCCGGTCTGTGTATCTTCCAGATTTAGTGAAGCCATCCCTGTAGAGTTTCCAGAATTACTAACCAAAAGAGAAGCGCCTAATAGGTCACCTATGTGTGCTGGTTCGCCGGATATCGCCACACCTGAGTTTCCTGATGAGCTGAAGTTGGCCTTACCTTCTGTATTATCCGAGTACATCATGTCAAAACTTTCTAGAGCTAATTCTTGTGAATTTTCATAGAGGTTTAGACTGCCAGAAACTATGAAAAACACCATGATGAGGGCTAACGGTTCGGCTTTTGCACCTACCATCAAGCAATCCTCGTAACTCCAGCGTATCAATCAAACTGAAAAATCTACCCCAAATAGGGCTATAATGGATGTATTGCCGCGCTGCGGAATGAAATGGACACCGAGAGCCTGTTGAACGTAAAGCCAGAGGACTTGGCGAAGTCCTTACTTCAGAGAAGATTGATGCTTAAGGAAAGTCTGCCAGGGGTAATTAGAAACCTAGAGGCGGAAGAAGAAGCATTATCCCCAAAGGCGGAAAGATTGTCTAAATCATTTGAAGAGGCCAACAGAAAGGTTGCTGATTTCAAAGAGACGCGAGACAAAGCTCAATCCGAGGCTGGAGTACTAATATCAAAGGTAAAATTAATCCGCAAAAGAATAGAAGAATCTGGAGGAATGGTAAATCTAGACCCTAAATGGAAAAAAGAAAGATTAATTGAAAGAATAGAAGAAATCGAACACAAGATTCAGACTTCTGCGCTGGATCAAAAATCCGAAAGGAAACTCTTGGACAAAAGGAGAGCATTAGTTTACCAGAATGATAAGTGGCTCAAGGAACGAAAGGACTCCAACCCAGATATGTTGGAATATATAGAAAAAAGCAGAAAAATGTCAAATCTCTACAAAAAGGCCGATTCCGCGCATACAAAGATGCTCGACGCCGTGAAAAGGGCCCAACCCTCGTATGAAAAATCTACATCCGCCTCAGTTGAACTGAGGGAAATTAAGAGCCAGTTAGATCGTGCAAGAGAGCTACTAAAACAGAGTGACAGGGCAATTGAGCATTGGGAAATTAGATTGAAAAAGGGATTCGGAGATATTGGTCCTGGTTTTCCCAACCTACTCAAAGGATATGATACAGTTGCCGGCGGTGGAGAGTCGTCTTTTTCCAAATCAAAGAAATCAAAATCAAAAAATTCTAGTCAGCCCAAGGAGGAAGAGGAATGAAAGGGGCATCAAGAGACAAATGGGAAGATCTAGAAGCTCTAGAAAATGATGAAATTAAATCTATGGCCAAAGATAACAAGAACGAGATAAAATATCTCGACAAAGAGATGAGGGCCCTTAGATCTGAGAGGAAGGATCAGGTCCATATTGTAAGATCACTCAGATCCGCAATGAGCGATGTAGAGGCTTCAAATTCTGGTAGAAAGAGTCTCCTTAACAAGTTCCATATTTCGAGAAAGGGGGCTCAGGTACAAAGAGAGAAAAGAGACTCAACGAACAAACTCATACCGCCCCCCTCCAAAATTCTTGAAGAATGGTTATCTGATACTTACAATGGGCTGACGACGATAGACAATGATCTAACTTTGGTACCGATGCTTAAGTCTGAGCTATCATCATTCGGTAGATTTTTTGAAATTCAAGCATCTATCACTAGAAAGAGGGAGGCGGAAGAAGCACATTCGATATATCTAGAACATGTTTCAGAAATGCGAAAGATATCAGCAAAGCTGGATGAAAACAAAACGAAGGCACAGAATACAGTTTCTGAACTGCAAGACTCCGCAGACATAGGCGGAGATAAGATCAGCAGGAAAGAAATTAAGAAAATCAGCAAAAGAATCTCCCAGATAGACAAAAGGCTTGATGAAATTAAAGTAAAAGTGAGGAAAGTCAAGAAAGAGGTAAGTAGAATTGAAAGTTATTCAAATATCTCATCCGGTCGATCGGGTAGAATAAAAATTTCAGATATTCGAGGAATTGCTGCTAAGGGAGGTGCCCTAAATGCGCAAGAAATGGGTGCATTATTGGAATCGGGAGGTATTTCCTCGATAAAAGAAGTTGGGGGCAACGAAAAAAATGTGGGAAGTAATGATCGGAAAACAAGGAAGAAGGGGCGAAAACTGGGTGTTTCGAGAAGAGGGAGCAGAAAGGGAAATACCGCCACGCGAAGAGATTAGATTGGAGAAAATTCGGTATTCCTTAAATGGAATATCAAATTAGCGCGATCAGAGGGGTACCTTGGGACTCAATCAATCGAATATATCGGATTTATTTGAATCCAAGACAGGTGAAGTGAGCGGTAAGCTTTCTGAATATAAAAATCAAAGAGATGAGCTCAATGTGTTGGTCAGGGGCCAATTAGATAGAAGGAACGAAATAAATAGGCAAGTAAAGGAGCTTATTATCGAAGTTCAAAAGCAGAAGGCAATAAGAAACGAAGCAAACGGGAAGGTTGCAGATCTTAGAAAAATTAGGTTGGAGAGGACTAATGAGCTCAAAGAAGTTAGATCTAAACTGAGGGATTTATCAAAGAATGACACTAAATCCGAGGGAAGAAAGAAAAATGGAAAATCCTCGAGAAGTCTCAGGGAACAGATGAATAAACTCGAATGGAGACACCAAACTGGACAGATAAGTCCAAAGAAGGAAAAGGATTTTTTCTCTACAATGAAAAGGTTGCAAGGAGAGTATAAGGTTTTGAAAGCGAAGGAGGAATCTAGCAGCTCCAGTGTATTGAAAGAAGTGAAACATGCTGAGAAGGTTCAGCAGAAGGCCCATGACGCAGTTACGGCTGCATCAGAGAAGTCAGAGGAGGCTCACTCGCTGATGATGGAGCTTTCTAACGAAGTTGACAGATTAAGAGGTTTAGCAAATAAGGAGCACTTGAAGCTAACTTCAACAAAGAATGATGCAGATGAAAAGCACAATAGGTACATCATCTCCTTGAGGTGTATCCATTCGATGCAAGACATTCTGAAGCTGTCTGGCTCTAAGAAGGATGCTGACGAAGAGGACAGAGTGGATGTCACTGACCTAATGTCCAAACTTATGTCCGGAGACACTCTGTCAACAGATGAGCTGATGATGCTTCAAAGGAACTAGCCTAGAACAGCCGCCCATTCCTACCATGCAGCAGCTTCTCCTCTTCGAAGTGAACAATCCATCCAGGGATGCAGATGCCAGTGCTGCTAATCTTGGACCCATCCAAGTCAAGTTCCCATTTCTGCAATAATGTGCTTCTAACCGAGCTTGATGATTCAGACTTCGAGATCTCACCTCTTCTCCGAACTCCAAGAAGCTTTACTGCCTCTTGTGAAAAACGCTCCTTGCTGATCCAAGAGGATGAATTTGGCTTTACACAACGCAAATCAGCAGATTTTAGAATTTCCTCAATTTCTATAATCTGAAGAGTTTGGGCCCATGGATCCTCAAAGATTTTCCATGTGCTGGGTTCTAATTCGCCGTTAGGCCCTTTAAGTTCTCCAGCAAGTGACCATAGTTTGGCATCCAGCAGAACAGGTGAGAGGCGGACTCCCTCCATTCCTCTCTGGGATATCCAAACTTCAGGATCGATTAGTGGCCTCAGAGACTTTGGGCCGGTGAATCCCTCTGAAGGAGATTTTTGAACTTCAATCTCGTCAACCTCGGGTTTTGGTGCATATGCGATTAGATCCCCCGATAAGACGGATTCACCTATCCATTTTGCAATTTCCTCGGGACCCCAGATTTCAATATTTATCCCATCTATGTGATCATATTCGCCATGTATCGTTCTTTGACTAAGTATCCAATGCAAGCCACTAGGAGCGTCCAAAGACCATCTGGTTAATTCCGCTCCTGTGAGTGGTAAAATTCCTTCTTTGACGTGCCACACAAATATTTCAGTATCTCTTTGACCTAGGACTGGTATTGACTCAGCAACGCCTATACAAGTGAATCCGTGAATGTCTGGGATGATATCTGGAGCGGAAAGATTGTTCGCACTAATTTCTAACAAGTCCCTGAGTGTCTCATCCACGATGTGTCGTAGTGGCGCATGACTTTCAAGAAAACCCTAAATTATGGTCCATAGGGTTGTTTACTCACAGATTTGGCAGTAGTTGTAGAAGATCGCTTTGACCGGCATCAACTATGCATAGTGAACTGACGGGGAATGGCTTACCACAAGCAGCGCCCAATTGGCGATTAACCATTGAGACCTGGTGAACGGGGATGGCAGGGAAGCTATTTCTTATCTCGTCTATGAACGGCTCGGGGCAGTTCGCAGCAATAAGCACCAACTTTGCAGCTCCTTTCGAGCATTCCGAGGCCGTTTGACGTTGTCCGAAAACTATAGCGCCGGTGTTGATGCCCTGTTTTAGTTGCCTTGCGATATCCATCTTTAGACCTCAGTTATTTTCTTCAGGTATGTAGAATAGCTCTACACTTCCAGTCCCCAATGCCACGGGTTGTCCAACGATGATATTCTCCGTGACTCCCGAAAGCATGTCTCTTTCACCGATAACACCGGCCTTTAGAAGGTGCGTTACGGTCACTTCGAATGCCGACCGGGCTAGGATCGAGTGTTTCGTACCGCTTACTCCGTGCCTGCCAATCGCCCTTACCTCGCCACCGGTTGTCATAACATCTGATACCATGATGAGGTGCCTTACATCGACATCTAGTCCAGCGCCTTCTAACGTGTCCCACATTTCATTGATTATTGCCTGTCTTGCTGCTTCAATTCCCAGATAGTCATGAATTTCGTTGATGTTGTTTGTGTAGGTTCTGGACCTATCTATACCATCGTACTCACTTACTTTCGCCAAGTTAGATCCAATTGTCGAAATATAGTATTCTCCAGTCTCAGAGGTTGGCCCTTGAACTGTGGCTCGGGATATTCCCGGTAGCCCTTTTAGCCTGAGCTTCTTGATCTTGTCCTCCAATTGAAGAAGTGCTGTGTAAGTAGGGGGGTCAGAGGCTAAACTAGCCAAGTCATCCTCCTTGGAAACACCTGGAATGATTCTAAGAGACTTAGGTTTGTCATCATCGTCGGCCTGAACGTATAGTCTAAGAGCACGAGAAAGCTTGTCCTTAACTTCTGCTCCACTCATATTCTTTAGTTTCATGTTAGAGTTGTTCAACTGTAGGCTAATGTTTCTCTGCGCAACGTCAACGTCTATGGTGGCTATGTCCATGGCAGTTGTTGTCTCTATCGACGCTGCGATGTCCCTTACCAGTTTCTCATTCGTCTTTAGTGGCTTACCCTTTGAATTCTTTTCATCCATGTAGATTATCATGGTCGGGGTCTTTGGAACCTTTCTAGCATCGACGATCTCAATTATTCTGGGAAGTCCCTGTGTGACGTTCACGGTCGCCACACCAGCGTAGTGGAAGGTCCTCATCGTCATTTGAGTGCCTGGCTCACCAATTGATTGGGCCGTTGTTATTCCCACGGCCTCGTGTGGTACTGCTCTTGCCTCATCATAAAATGAAGATGCGGATGTAATTATCTTCTTTGCGGCAGCGGCCGATATCTTCTTTTCACCCCTCTTGTGTAGACCTTTGACAAGTTCATCAATCATCTTCGGGGTCATTGCAGAATTGGAGTCAACTGCTGCCTTAGATAGCTGAATGTACATCTCATCCTCGCTGTCAATATCTCTTACGATCTGTACTTTCTTCGATTCTTGATCATATGGCTGCAAGGGAAGAGAGGTCCTTCTTCTCCTAGTCCTAGAGACAGTCCTCCTCCTGATTATTGTCTTCTCGGTGCTAGCAGCAGAGGCCCTAGATGATTTAGCAGAGGTTGACATCACCTCGTGAATCTTTTGGGATGTCCCAGAATCAATTCCACAGATTTGAGCTATTTGACCAGGTGAAAGGCCCTTGACGTCATCCCACTTTCTATCGTCTGCCAGCTTGTGAGCATACTCTTCTTCTATGCCGAGGTCCATGAGCTTCTTCTTAGTGGCACTCTTAACTACCATTATTTTCCACCCCCTAGGGCGTCACTGAGCACTTGATCGACGTCGAATGGGCTTCCCTTCCTGCTTCTTGCAGGATCAGTTCCATCCTCGCCGTACTCGAATTGAATTATCCTATTAGCAGTATTTCGTACAGATGCCATGTCGTCATTAGCTACCTTTAGGTCATCCATCGCATTGATCAGTCTCCTTTGCATATAACCTGATTTACTAGTCCTTACAGCGGTATCGACCAATGATTCTCTTCCTGAAACTGATAGCATGAAGAACTCAGTTGGTTCGAGTCCCTTCTTGAATGATGATGAAACGAATCCCTTTTCCTTAGCTCCCTTGACATTGCGGGGGAAGTGGGAAAGAACTCTCTCCTGATAACCTCTCTCCAGCCGCTTACCCCTTACCTTTGGCTGGCCTATCGATCCGGCCATCATGGCAAGGTTGTCCATGGAACCCCTTGCCCCAGATGTGGCCATTAGGACTGCTGAGTTAAGATCCTCAAGTTGAGCCTTGGCGACGTTTCCGGTCTCTGCCTTTGCCGAGTCCAGAATGGTCAAAATATTCTCTTCCAAGGTCTCCAAAGGTGTCCTACCTGGTCTGGCGTCATACTTCCTACCGTCCTTTCCAAACTTCGCTAGCTCGTCATCAACATCAGAGCTTGCCTGAGAGTTTATTCTGTCGATTTCTTCTTTCGCCGCCAAGGGGAGGTCCTCGTCATCGATGCCCGTCGTGAATCCCAACGCAGTACAAATTGCTATTGTCATCTTGGTCATTTTGTTGATGAAATCGGCGCCAGTGGTAGTGCCGTGTGTTTGCACTACCGCATCCAATAGTCTACCATCTTCTGCCCCAATGCCCCTCTTGTCGATAGACCCAGAAACCTCGCCCTCGGTTACGTGCACCTCTTCTCCTGCCCTGTTTTTGAAATTGAGGCTAAATCCACCACTGACCAAGAGGCTGAAAATGTCGTTCCCAAGGTATCCCGGAGTTCCATTCCTTTCTACTAATTTGGGGAGATCTCCTTCCCATCCAATCGAGCTTAAGACATCCATTGCAGCTTGTTGCGGGAGGAATGCTTCGCCGTGAGTTAGAAGGTAAGCTCCAGTGATATGATCGTGTATCCCCCCTATAACGCTACCACCGTATCTTGGGGAGATAATATGTTCCTGAACTCGCATTAGGATCCTGGCCTCGGCTCGAGCTTCCTCGCTCTGGATAACGTGCAGATTCATTTCGTCCCCATCAAAATCGGCGTTGTATGGGGTGCAATCTGCGAGATTGAATCTGAAGGTCTTCCCTTCCATAACTCGTATCTCATGTACCAACATAGACATTCTGTGAAGTGACGGTTGCCTGTTGAATATTGCAACGTCCCCATCGATTAGGTGCCTCTCAACCACTACACCGGGCCTGGGGTTACCATCCCTGTCGTAGGTGCTCAATCTATCTTCGACATCTGTTGGATAGACGTTCCCGTGTTCATCCTCAATTTCAGGACTGCCACAGTGGGGGCAACTGACCTCCAAGTGCTCTGGAAGGTACTCATCGGGGTTTTCGACCTGCCACCTCCAGCGATGATGGATGACCGAATCTGGATTATCTTCTGGCAGTGACTTGCCCTTACTGTCCTCTCCTTTGAGATTGCAAAGAGTTGATTCCAAATTTACACTCCACTCAGGTACCAGATCATCAGTTATCGGATCTCTCCTCATTTGTTCCTTAAGAACTAGACCTGGAAGGAAATTAGGAGCAGGGAGCACTTCGTTGAGATCTGGTCGGTAGCCCGTGTAAGGTTCCTCTTCCGTTCCAGAATGGCAATCCGGATTCAAACATCTGAAACCTGCCCATATAAACTTTGTTCGATCGGTAATTCTGACCCTAAATCTATCTCCTCTGATAATGTAGTTAACACCGGGGTGAACATCAGGACCTCTTAGGATCATCTGCCTTAGTTGCTCCCTATTTCTACTTGTGGCCCTGATTGGAACAGTAAGTTCTTTTGCAGTCCTGACAGGTACTCCTACCTCATTTATCCCAAGATTAGGGTCAGGACTTATCACGGTGCGGGCACAGAAGTTAACCCTCTTACCGGATAGATTGCTCCTGAATCTTCCTTCCTTGCCTTTTAACCTCTGAGACAACGTCTTGAGTGGTCTTCCAGATCTGTGTCTTGCAGGTGGTATTCCACTGGTCTGGTTGTCAAAGTACGTCGTGCAATGATATTGTAGAAGTTCCCAAAGGTCCTCTACGATTAGCTGGGGAGCGCCTGAGTCCCTGTTTTCCCTCAATCTTTGATTTATCCTGAGGACGTCGACGAGTTTGTGGGTAAGGTCATCTTCGGATCTATCACCACTCTCCAGTGTGATTGACGGCCGTACCGTTATTGGGGGTACTGGAAGAACCTTCATGATTGTCCATTCCGGTCGACTTACGTCTTTCTCCATACCGACGAATATAAGATGCTCATCAGGTATCTTTTCCAGCCATTCTCTTATGTCTCGGGCGTTTAACTTGTGTTCACCTTTGTCAGCCTTCTTCTCCTTGAAAGTAGTAGGCTTGTCCAGAATTATCTTGCCCTGCTCTGCTCCACAGTGCATGCAAATTGTCCTTTTAGCGCCGGCGCAAATGTTTTCGATATCCTTGATTATCTTCTTGAATTCTCTGCCACCTACTCCGTGTTTGAGTATGATATCGTTAACCTTGTCTCTGTAATAGTCCTGTTCAGACTTTTCTGGATCAGTGGGGTGCGTCTCTGGGGCATCCAAAAGTAGAACCTTGCTGCAGGAATTACATGTAGATTTCAGGCATGTCTTGATGAGTCCAGAGAATCCTATGTGCAAAACTGGCAGCTCTAGTGCAATGTGGCCGAAGTGGCTCGGGCACTCCTCGTGTTTGTTGCCACAGGTTTCGCACCTAATTCCTGGGTCAATTACGCCCATCTTTGGATCCATGAGACCCTGCTTGAAAGCGTGGCCATCGTCTTTGTAGGTATCAGCTGTCTTTACCTCAACAGATGACATCTTCCTAATTTCATTTGGATCCATGAGGGTAAACCTGATTGAGTCTATTCTTTTTGGAATTTTAGCTGCGTCTCGGGTACTCATCTTCTGTCCTCCAGTTCTAACCTCATAGCAACACCAAGACTTTTCATCTCATCGAGGAGAAGCTTGAATGCGTAGGATGTTTGGACCGAGTGAACATCTGCTCTGTCTCCACATACAGGGCATACGCTAGTTCTCCTCTTCCAATCGTAATAGGCAATGTGACCGCACCGTGGAGTGTTGCACACCATTAGATTCCAACCGTCTGATTCATCCAGTAATCTATCTTTGATCACCATCGAAGCCCCATGTGAAATGAGGCAGTCCCTTTCCATTTCTCCAAATCTTAGACCGCCTTGTCTGGCCCTCCCCTCTGTTGGTTGCCTGGTAAGGATCTGGACCCTTCCTCTACTTCGTGCGTGAAGCTTGCTGCTAACCAGGTGATGTAGCCTTTGGTAGTATATCACTCCAACAAAGGTATCCACCGGAAATGCTTCTCCAGTTTCCCCGTTCACCATGGATTCTCTACCAGTGTGCTTTAATCCGGATCTCAATAAGCCGGACCTCAGTGATTCTTCTTTTTCACCAGTAAACGCTGTTCCATCAATTCTCCTACCTTCCATTGATCCAACCTTTGCTCCAATCATTTCTAGAACGTGAGCGACTGTCATCCTCGAAGGTATAGCATGCGGATTGATCAACAGATCTGGGATTACTCCATCTTCTGTAAATGGCATATCCTCTTGTTCGACAAGCCTACCTATGATTCCTTTTTGTCCGTGCCTGCTAGCAAACTTGTCTCCAAGCTCTGGAATCTTATTTGTCCTTAGAGTAATTCTGACTAGTCTGCCTGAATCAAGAGATTCTGTGACATATACATTGTCCACCCACCCCTTTTCGCCGTGCCTAACAAGCATTGATGATTCCCTTCTTTCTTGTGCTTGTAGGAAGGCACCATGAGCTTCTTCTAGGAAGCGAGGTGGGCTCGTCTTTCCTACTAGAATTGACCTTCCTCCCTCTTCGCTAGTAAGTTCTTGCTCAGGAACGGGGAGTCCATCTCTTTCTAGGTGAGAATATGAGTCCCACGACTTTAGCCCCTTTATTTCATCAAGCCCTGTACCCGGGACCTCGATTCTTTCCTCCTGGCCCCCGGGAAATCTTTTGTTTTCTGCATTGTATGTCCTGATGAACGCTGATCTTCCCATGGCCCTCTCCACAGATGCTCTATTCATTATGACGGCATCCTGCATATTGTATCCGTGGTGACTAACTATTGCCACCACAAGATTCTGTCCGCCCGGCCTTTCATCGAAGTTTGTGGACTTCATTGCCCTTGTTCCGACGATCGATCTCTGAGGATAATGCATCACATGTGCCCTCGTGTCGGGCCTTAACCTGAAGTTAGAGGAAGATACTCCAAGGCTCTGCTTTACCATTGCAGTCCCACCAGTGACCCTGGGAGTTGAGTTGTGCTCTGGGTAAGGGACAAGAGAAGCGCATACCCCCAAAATGAGCTGTGGGTCAATCTCTACGTGTGTGTACACTAATACTGTGTTTGCTTTCTTTTCCTTCCTCTTTAGCGAGTCGATTTTTTCTTGATAGTAATTTAGTGGGACTTCTATTTTTTCGGTCTTGGTTTCGCCATTCGGCATCTTTACTTCAGCAACCAACTCAGCATGTGAAATTCCATGCTCACCAAGGTTCGTCCATTCCACTCTGGAAGGATTAATCGGTCTTTTATACTTAGGAGAAAGTGAGGGTAGGTCAAAAGGCCTTGGTGCGATTAGAAGATCTTCTTCTTCCTCAGCATCAACCCACTCAACTACTCCGCCAGATACTAAGTCTGAAAATGTAATATCGCCATTGCGCAGACCATCGAGATGCATCTTTGTGATTTGCAGGCTACCATGGTCAATTATGAGAAGCGGCCTTAGCATCCTCCCTCTATCCGTGTTGATGTAGACATCCCTGTTCTCCAAGTCGTGCCTTATGCTTACCTCTGGCCTAATTCTTCCTGATCTACGTCTTCTCTTGAACTGAGTGACCAACTTGTGAGGTCTCTTATGCAGTCCGAAAATGTCCCCATTGACGTGAATTCGCGAACCGTCTGCCCAACCGTCTGGATCGTCATCTACCCCTGCTTCTTTCAACAGGGCTTTCACATCCACTTCAGGTACCTCCTCAGAGACGTCTATCATCTGCGCACCATTCTTTACTAAACCACAATTTTGTCCTTCTGGAGTCTCATTTGGACATAACCTGCCCCATTGAGTTGGATGAAGGTCGCGTGCCTCGAAGTGTGGCTGGCTCCTTACTAGGGGGCTAGTGACTCTTCTGAGATGCGAAAGAGCGGATAGGTATGTTGTCCTATCTAGGAGTTGACTTACTCCTGACCTACCGCCCACCCAGTTGCCGGTTGCCAGTGCATGCATGATTTTCGTAGTGAGTACATCTGGCCTCAGGCAGGAGGATATTCTGAGCTCCCTCTTCCTGTTATGATGCCTTTCCAGCTGATACTTTAGATCTCTAGCCAATTGCTGAAGGCTCACTCTAAACAGGTCCTCAACCAGATCACCAGCGAGTCTGACTCTCTTGTTTGCGTAGTGGTCTTTGTCATTAGGATCCTTGTCCTTGATAGCCATTTCAAGCACCTGTCTGGCTATTCTGCCAAGGAAAATAGCTTTCTTCTCTCGATTATCAAAATTGGACCCCAAGTGAGGTAGAAGCTCGTTGTCCAGAAGATTCTGTATCCTGGATTCTCGGTATTCTTTCTGTTGCCCGGCAGCAAATTTCTTTTCTAGCCATGCTAAAGCCTCTTCGGAAGTGTCCACCCCGTATTCCTCATTATCCCTCAAGTCGTTTAGATTCGCCACAGTGAATTTCATTGCCTCTGGTGGTCCAGCGATAGAGGCGAAAATTTCTCTGTCGTTCTCCACCCCGAGTGCTCTCATCAGTAGGACCAATGGAACAGGTGTAGTGCCGGCACTGGGAATCTTGACCATGAGCATACCATCCCTTCTTTTCTCGACATTGAGTGGTTTTCTAACTCCATCCTTTTGCGAGAAGATCTTTGCAACTTGAGTCTCGTGTGCGTATTTCTTGTTCTTTTCGACAGTCACCCTGTTGGGTGCAAGGTCCTCCATCGAGATGAGGACTCTTTCTGTTCCATTAATTATGAAATAACCACCCGGGTCCAATGGATCTTCGCCAGACTTCCTCAGTAGTTTTGTGTATCTTTCAGAGTCTTCCCCGTTAGTTTCGGGCGATAGCTTACTATTCTCGTCAATATGGTTGTGATGAAGATTGCATCGTGCAGATCTAACCATAATTGGAAGATTACCGATGTGAACACTCTTTTCTTCTTGGAAGCCCATTTCTGAACCAGGTGAAGGAGGAAGATCATCCCGGAAAATCTTGAAATCGAGGAATACCGGTGAAAAATACGTCAGCTTTCTTAGCCTGCATTCCAATGGAGTTGCCGGGTGTTCTGCCCCATTTGCCTCCTTTATTGTTGGTTTTCCTAGTCTAAGGTTTTTTAATCGGACTACAATTTCCTTGTCTAAAAGATCAAGTTTAACTAGACCTCCCTGATCATCATCCATCTGCTCGTCTGTACCTATCTTGATATTCCTGACGATTCTTTCCATTCTGCTCTCTTTCCCATCTCCGACCGGAATGCAGTCATTGTATGACATCAGCTGATGGTTTACCAGGCTTCTTTGCTTGAAGTAACTCTCTACTATTTCTTTCATGATTACACCTCCGATCAGGTACTCTCCACTATTAGTCGATATGCCGTGGAACTTCCAGCAGATCTACTGTATCTTTCTATCTTTACAACCCTATTTGCAAGCCAACCCGCTGGCAAATCTTCGTTATCTATCTCTTCCATTTCTTTAATAGCTTGTATTGCAGGGTCAGTTATCAAAATTTTAGGGAGTAATTCCTTGGCGAGTCTATCTGTTCCGAATGCATCGTCTGTCCGTAGGTCCCATGGTTCCAATACATCGGCCTCTGATTCAATTGGAACCAATTCATGATGGGGGACAAGCTCGTGATTCAAAACATTGAATCTAAACTCTCCCCTAGGGATATCCTCTTCCAACAGAGCTTTTCTAGATATCGTGATTCGATTGCTCTTTGTCCTCTTTCTGGAGCCAACGTGTTCGCTAATCACGGTCATGATTAGGTCAAGCTCTGCAGAACCATCCTCGACACCGACTTTCTTTGCGACCTGTTCTCTTGCCATTCTTTTGATAGTGTCCAAATTGGCATCATCTGCGAGTTTGTGTGCGTGGTCTTCAGGAATTCCTAGTTCGATTAGTCTTTTTTTGGTAGAGCTTTTGACTGCCACTTTTGCTTCCCCCTTTTCCAGAAAAGCGAGGGCCCAGTAAGCTATCAGGCGGGCCTGAGGGGATTCGAACCCCCGGCCACCGGGTTAAAAGCCCGGCGCTCTACCTGACTAAGCTACAGGCCCATGGCTAATG
>MDSW01189246.1_pt1 | contig 17306 bp, 12 predicted proteins | sample 811171 | NCBI WGS metagenome assembly MDSW01 (sample SAMN05326641, study PRJNA326480) | marine metagenome | isolation source: seawater | place: Atlantic Ocean: North West | collected 2012
ACGTTGGCGAGTTCGTTGGCGAACGCGATGTTGACGTCTCTGAAGGCGTTTTCCGAAAGCTTCACCAGTTCCGCCGTGGATGCGGCGGTCAGGTGCATGTCGCCCTCGACGACGGTCGCATAAAGCGTCTTGGTACAGGCGGCGCAGTCGTCGCCGAGGCCACCGATGACGCGATCGTTGCGGACCAGTTCCAAAAGTACCCGGCCCGGCAGCACGCGTTCGGGGCTGTGCGCAATGCAGACGTCGTGGGCCGCAGAAGGATTTTCCGGATCGGGGAGGGAGAGATCGCTTCTCGCCTCGCGGAGCCAGTCGCCGACCTGGCGCGTGGCGCCGACGGGTACCGTGCTTTCGACTACCACGAGATCGCCTTTCTTGAGCACCGGCGCGACCGCCCGGGTCGCCGCCTCGAGATAGCTCAGATCGGGGTCGTGGTTTTCGCCTTTGAATGGGGTCGGTACGGCGAGAATGAAAGCGTCGGCTTCCACGGGTTCGGTGCGTGCCGTCAGTTGGCCGTTGGCGACGGCACCGTACACGACCATGTCGAGATCGGGTTCGATGATGTGCGGTTTGCCGGCATTGATGCTGTCGACGGTCTTACGATTGACGTCGACGCCGGTCACCCGAATGCCGCGGCTGGCCAGGACAGCGGCGGTCGGCAGCCCGACATACCCGAGCCCGACGACGCATACATGTTCCATCTTTCGTTCACCCGGCATAGTTCATGATCTCCGCCGCGATCCGCGCCGCCGCTTTGCCGTCGCCGTAGGGATTGTGCGCGCGGCTCATGGTCTCATAGGCGTCGGCGTTGTCCAGCAATTCGGTTGCTTCGCCGACGATTCGCGCCTTGTCGGTGCCGACCAGCTTGACCGTACCGGCGGCGACGGCTTCGGGGCGTTCGGTAACGTCGCGCATCACCAGCACCGGCTTGCCGAGCGACGGCGCCTCTTCCTGGATGCCGCCTGAATCGGTGATGACGATGTGCGCGTTCGCCATCAGATGGACGAACGACGGGTAATCGACCGGGGCCAGCAGATGAACGTTTTCGGTGCCACCGAGGACTTCGTTGACCGGTCCCTGCACGTTCGGGTTCAGATGCACCGGGTAAACGATGTCGACGTCGCCGCGCCGGGCGAGCGCGGCCAGCGCTTCGCAGATGTTCCTGAATCCGTCGCCGAAGTTTTCGCGCCTGTGTCCGGTCACCAGCACCATGCGCCGGCCGGACCGGGGATAGGGCAGCGCCTTCTCGATGTCGCCTCTGAGACGATCGTCGCCGCCGAGCTTGTCGCGCGTGATAAAGAGGGCGTCGATCACCGTGTTGCCGGTGACGAAAATCTCCGCACTGTCACGGCCTTCCTTGAGGAGGTTGTCGCGCGCGCCGTCGGTCGGCGCGAAATACAGTGTCGCGATACCGTCCGTCAGGCGGCGGTTCACTTCTTCGGGGAAAGGGGCGTAGATATCGCCGGTTCTGAGGCCCGCTTCGACGTGGCCGACGGGAATTCTTTTGTAGAACGCGGCAAGTGCGGCGGCGAACGTCGTCGTCGTGTCGCCGTGTACCAGCACCATGTCGGGTTTCATATCTTCGAGAACGCCGGCTGCCCCCTCGAGCACCGCGGCGGTGAGGCCTTCGAGCGTCTGGTTCGGTCGCATCAGGTTTAGGTCCACGTCGGGTGCGATGTCGAACAGATCGAGCACCTGATCGAGCATCCCGCGATGCTGTGCCGTGACGCAAACGCGGCTTTTCGCGCCGGCAGCGGTCAGCGCGTGCAGGACCGGGGCCATCTTGATCGCTTCCGGCCGGGTGCCGAATATTGAAAGAACCTGCACGCTTCGCCTTTCAGTCCGTTGCGCCGGAAATCCGTGGGGGCGCCGATTTATGCGCCTCTGGATATCGCTTGGCCCGGTTTAAGGCAAGTTTGGCTTTCACAGGCTCGACGCTTTTCATAAGCTCGGCTCAAGGAGATCCCATGACAAACATGTTCGTGTTGCGTTATCCCGGCCTCAAGTCCGCTGCTGCCCTCGTGGCGGCCGCCCTGATTCTTGTGTCACCTGTGTCGGTCCCGGCGGACATGGTTCCGCACCAGGCGATCTATAATATGAAGCTGTCGTCAAATAGCCCGGCGTCGCGTTTCAACGGTCTGAACGGCGCCGCCGTGTCGCAGGTCGAGCGCACCTGCGAAGGCTGGGTCATCACCGAGCAGATCATCATGTCGATGCTGACCGTCGCCGGCGGCGCGATCGAGCGCGAGATGAATTTCAAGGCGCGGGAAAGTTTCGATGGCTCGGCTTACTTTTTCGAGAGCGTCAGCGTCACGAACGGTGAGACCAAAGAATATTCAGGCAGTGCGCGACGCAAGAGCGACGGTTCCGCCGAAGCGGAATTCGTGACTCCGCAGCCGTTCGAAATGCCGCTGCCGAAGGGTACGCAGTTTTACGTTTCGACCACCAAGTGGCTGCTCGACCTCGCCGAATCCGGAAAGCGAACCGGTCAGGTCACGTCGTTCGACGGCACCGACGACGAAGGACCGCAGAAAGTCACCGCCTTCATTCTGCCGGACACCATCGGCGGCGAGGGACTGACCGGCGACGCGAAGCTGCTCGACCGCAAGGCGTGGCAGGCGCGGTTGGCGTTCTTCAAGCTGGACGGGCAGGCGTCGAAGCCGGAATTCGAGATATCGCTCCGGCTGCTCGACAACGGGATCATCACGCACTTCGAACTGATCTTCGACGATCTGATCGTCGATCAGATTTTGCAGGACGTTCTGCCGGCGAAGGACGAGCGTTGCGGCTGATCCCACCGGTTAACCATATCGGCACATGATAGTTGTGCCAAATCATTGGAATCGTTAGTTTCTAAGAGGTATTCAGCGCCGGGGAGGCGTCGTCCATGTTCGGTATTACAGCACGCGGCCGCTTCGATCGTGTAATTTGCATGTTGGCGCTGGTTGTTCTGGCGTTCTGCGCCGGTCGCGCGCACGCGGACGAACGCGGCTTCCTTGGCATGCAGGTGCAGGGCAACTCTCCGAAAATCGCCGCCGCCATGGGGATCGATACCGCCATCGGGGTGCTGGTGCGTGATATCAGCGTCGACGGGCCCGCGTCCAACGCCGGCATCGCGCGGGGCGACATCATCGTTTCCCTGCACGGGGTCACCCTCGATACCTTCGAACGTCTGGTTCAGGTTGCGGGTGAACTGAAAGCGGGCGACGAAATCGATGTCGTGGTGCTGCGTCTCGGCAAGAAAATCCGGCTGAAAATGTCGGTATCTGCATGGCCGGACGGCTGGCAGATCGACAAGTCCTCTTTCGCGGCGCAGCCGGACCTGGGCCTCACCTTCGCGGCGTTGACCCCGAAACTGCGGGATCATCTGGGAATCAGATGGGGCTCGGTCGGGATCGCGGTTTCCGTCTTCAACGAGATGTTCGCGGGCGTGACGCCGCTTAGGCGCGGGGACATCGTCACACAGATCAACCAGCAACGCGTTTGGGAGCCGCAGCAGTTCCTCGATGCCTATGCCAAGGCGAAGAACGAGGGGCGGCCGTCCCTGTTGCTGCTGGTCGAGCGCCCGGACGGCTTCAAATACATCCTGCAGCCCATCGTACACCAGCCGATCGGTCAGCCGCTGCCGCCGGCCTTCAAGCTGCCGGGGCAGAAGGGCGGCTAGCTGCCGCGCGCATCCTTAATCAGGTTTTCGAGTGAATCGCGGTCGACAGCGCCCGGTACCAGGGTGTTGTTGATGACGAATGCCGGGGTGCCACGGATCCCCAACGTTTCCGCGAGCGCCATGTTGTGGCGCAGCTCCGTGTCGATGCGCGGGTCATCCATGTGCTTTTTGACTGCGGCCTTGTCCAGGCCGACCGACGCCGCAATCTCCAGCACCCGTTCTTCGTTCATGCCGCCCTTGGCCTGCATCAGCGCATTGTGGAACGGCAGGGACTTGTCCTTGATGTTGAAATGGACCCCGAGCGCGGCACGCGCGGCCACCAGCGAGTCCGGTCCCAGGATCGGGAATTCTTTGTAGACCAGCTTCACGTTGCCGTCGTCCTTGACCGTCGAGGTGACCGTCCTATGCACCTTTTTGCAGTACCCGCAGCGGTAATCGAAGAATTCGACCAACGTCACGTTGCCGTCCGGATTGCCGGCGACAGGGGAGTACTTGGCGTTTTCCAGCTGTTCGCGCAGCTCGACCAGGCGCTTCTGCTGGGCCGCCTCTTCGGCGCGCGCTTCCGATTCCTGATGCTTGCGGACCGCGTCGAGGATGATCTGCGGGTTCTCCATGATGTAGTCGTGGATCATCTTGTTGATCTCGGACTTTTCGGCGTCGGAGAGCGTGTCGTCGGCGGCCCGGACGTGCGGTGCGGCGATCAGCGTCAGCGCAAGCGCGGCGCATGAAAGGGCGAGAGCGGGGCGTCGGAACATAGCGTCATCCATCCTTGGTAAAAATAGGCTGTCAGCAGCGGATGATGGGCGAGGGGCGGCGTCAGGGCAAGGGAATGCGCGCTCACGATGCGCGGTTCACGCGCTTGTGACATCTCAGCGCATCAGCCGGATCGCCGCCACGTTCATCATCGCCGGGCGTTTCGTCCCGTGCACGGCAATGCCGATGAAGCGGATATCCATGTTGGCCGGGTCGTCCTTGGGCCAGACCTGGCGGTGGATCAACGACAGGTCGACGGCGTCGACCCACCAGCGGTTCCCTTGTTCGCCGCCGCCGCGCGCGACGTAGCGGGCACTTTCAGGATGTTCGTCATCGACCCTGGGGCCAATAACGGTGCCGCGCCCGAGGGCCGTTTCGTTCCAGGCCATCTCGATGATACGGGTGACCTTTCCGGCATCGCTGTTGCCGACCTGCCACCAATGGCGGGCGGGCTTCCCCTCGCGGTCGGCGAGGCCGACGATGATGCGGACCGGATGCGTGCCGTTGTTGGGGGGCTGCGTGTGCCAGGCCCACGTGAGGAACGGGGTCGCCAGCAACGAGGCCTGGGTGCGCCGGATCAGGGCGAACGGCGGGCCGTCGGCGCGGACGCTGAGGGCGCGGAACTTTTCAATCTGATGGATCGATAGCGCATTCGCCGGCATGTCGCCGGAAATTTCCCAGCCCGGCGGCAGTTCCCCCTGGCTGACGGCTTCGATGAAATCCTGATCCGGACCGAGGACGCTGAGCGACCCGCCCAGCGGCGCCGCGTCGCGGGCCGGCGCACATCCGGCCAAAAAGAGGGCGATGACGGCGCACAGCCACATGGCGGCAGGGCCGCGCGCAGCGATGCCCGTCCCGCGTTGGTCCATTATTCTTTCCGGTTTTTGAGCGCCAGCAGCATGTCCTCGGCCTGCAGCCACTCGGGTGATCCGCGCGGGAACATCTCGGCGGCGCGGCCGGCATGGAAGCGGACTTCCTTCTCGTTGCCGCGCATCAGCGCTTCTTCGGCGAGGGCCAGCGAACTCCGGCCGACGTCGCCGAGTTTGCCGTAGGCGATTCCAAGCTGTCGCCATGCCATCGCCGAGGAATTGTCACGGGAAAGCCCGAACTTCAGGTGCTCGACGGCTTCCTCGAGGTTTTCCTTTGTCTGGGTCTCGATCAGGATGCGGGCGAGTTCGGTCCGGAGCAGCGGTTCTTCGGGAAGCTGTTCGACGGCCTTACGGAAAGGTGGAATGGCTTCCTGGACATGCCCGCTCTCAAACAGAACCTGGGCCTTGAGTTCAAGAAAGTAAGGATCGTCGGGTTGGTCCTGAAGCAGCGCGTCCAGTTCCGCGATCGCCTTTTTCGGTTCGGGCACCTGAGAATAGGCAAATGCGCGCGCATAGCGTGCCGGCACCGACGTGTCTTCGGGCGGATAGCGGCGCAACGTTATCGTCGGCGGCTCGAAATACCCCACCAGTTTCGCGCGGGCACGCTGGAAGGCGCGTTCCAGCGCCGGGTCGGTATCCTTTTCCGTGTAGGGCGAGCGCTTGTTGTGCGCGCGGATCGCCTCGATCCGGTCCTGGGAAAGCGGGTGAGTCCGCACATAGGGGTCCTGACTGGCGCCGGTCAGCAACTCCTGACCCTCAAGCACTTCCATGAACTCAAGAAGACCGCCTGCCGATTGTTTGGTTTCGTCGAGGATACTGAGGGCTGCCTGGTCAGCCGAGTTCTCCTGCGTGCGGGAGAACGACAGAAAGCTTCGGATGGCGCTGGACTGGCCGCCGGTGATCAACGCACCCGCGACATCGCCACGGCCCGACGCAATCCCCGCTGCAGCGCCGAGCACGGTCGCGATCAGTGCCGTCGCCGTGGTCGTCTGCTGCGCCTTGCCGAGACGGCTCAGGTGTCCGCCGGCAATGTGACCGGTTTCGTGTGCGATCACGCCGATCACCTGCGAGGCATTGTCCGCCGACATCAGCAGGCCAGTATTGATAAACAACCGTTGGCCGTCGGCGACGAATGCATTCAGGGTTTTGTCGTTGACCAGATGGATGCTGACGGACGAGGGTGTCAGTCCTGCTGCCTGGAACAGTGGCGTTGCCATTCTTCGGATGGTATCTTCGATTTCCGCATCCCTGATGAGCGACAGACCCTGGGCCCGCGCTGGCATGACAACCGACGCAGAAAGTAAGACGACAATGAAAATTCGAGTTAAGAAGCCTGTAATTCGCACGCGCTTCACCTTTGGAAACATCATTGAACGTAGTCAGGCTGCGGCGCAGCGTCAAATGACGGTTCTGTCATTGCCGGTTTTGTGCCTGGTGCTGCTGCTGACGTCCTGCAGTATGCTGGAAGACGATCTCTCGAAGACCAGGAAAGGTACTATCGGTTACGTAGCGGGCGCGTTGGGGGTGATTTCGGTCGAAGAGCCACAGGCCGCACTCATCGCCCGCGACGTGTTGTCCGCCGGGGGAACTGCCGTTGATGCGGCGACCGCAGTCGGCTTTACGCTTGCGGTCACCATGCCCTCGTCGGCATCGCTCGGCGGTGGCGGTGTCTGTATCGCCCGCGATGCGCGTGGTGAAAAGCCGGTCGTCATCGATTTTTTGCCGCGCACACCGAAGCTGGCGTCGCTCAATGTCGAACGGCCGAGCGCGGTCCCCGGTCTGCCGCGCGGGCTGTTTATGCTGCATTCAAGATTCGGCGAGCTGAAATGGGAACAGGTGCTCTCGCCCGCGGAAAACCTGGCCCGGTTCGGCTATAACGTGCCGCGCGCTTTCGCTACCGAGCTTTCGAAGGTATCGGATATTCTGGTGCGCGATCCGGAAATGGCGCGCCTGTTCCGCCGCAAGGACGGCCGGGTGCTTGCGGAGGGAGATTTCTTCGTCCAACCCAATCTGGCGGCCGTGCTTGGCCGGATGCGCGCCAAGGGGGTCGGCGACTTCTATCTGGGGAACGACGCACATCAGTTCGTCGAAGCGGTGAAACAGGCCGGCGGTTCGCTCAGCGACGATGACATGCGCGACTTCCGTCCGATACTGCGCGAGCCGCTGACCTTCCCATGGCAGAGCAATACAGACTGGTTTTTCGCCGGACCGCCCGCTGCCGGCGGTGCCGTTTCCGCCGAAATGCTGGGCATCCTGATGAACGACGACCGGTTCGAGGGCGCGTCCGGCGCCGAGCGGGAACACCTGCTGGCGGAAGCCGCCAAGCGGGCATTCGCCGTACGAATGCAGAACCTGCAGGCCGACGGCACTTACCGCGCGGATCCGCAGGCGATGCTAAGCGAAGCCAATCTGGACGATATGGAAGGGTCGATCGGCGACAAAGCCACGCCTTTCTCGTCGCTGGTCAATTCTCCCGCTGAGTGGCCGGAAACGCCGGCGGCGGTCAGCTATTCGATTATGGATCCGAAAGGTGGCGCCGTCGCATGCACGCTCACCATGAACAATCTTTTCGGGACCGGACGACTGGCGCAGGGCTTCGGCATCGTCCTTGCCGCCGCGCCGGATACGCGGGGACGGACCTTCACGCCGCTCGGCCCGGCGCTTTTGACGAGTGAGTTGCATAACCGCGTGTACATGGCCGCCGCCGCATCGGGCGGGGTTACGGCGCCGACAGCATTGGTCAACGTATTGGCGCGTGCCGCGGCGGGACCGCAGTCCCTCAAAGAGGCGATGCGGGCATCCCGAACCCACTACCAGGGCGTACCGGACAAGGTGTTCTTGGAATCCGATATGCCTGAGGATATGGTAGAGGACATGAAGAAAAGAGGTCACGACATCGCGTTGACCAAATCGATTGGTCGCGTGACGGCGGTTTATTGTCCGACAGGTATTCCGCATCCGAGAGAAATTGAATGCCGAAGCGCGGCAGATCCGCGTGGCTATGGTATCGCGCTCGGCGGAATTTGATCGGATGGCGCTGAAGGTTTCAAAACGCGGCCAGGTCGCGCCGTTCATCGTTATGGATGTCTTGCTTGCCGCCCACGACCTGGAGGCCGAGGGCGCGAGCATCATGCATATGGAGATCGGCCAGCCCGGCACCGGCGCGCCCAAAGGTGTTATCGAAGCCGCGAAAAAGGCGCTCGACACCAAGCAGTTGGGCTACACGGAATCGTTCGGTATCCCCGAACTCCGAAGCGCGATCCGCGATCATTACATCCGGACCTACGGGGTCTATGTGCCGTTGGAACGCATTGCCGTCACCACGGGCTCCAGCGGCGCGTTCGTTCTCAGTTTCATTGCCGCATTCGAGGCGGGCGACAAGGTCGCGATGGCCTCGCCGGGGTACCCCGCGTATCGCAACATCCTGACCGCTCTGGATATCGAAGTCGTGGAAATTCCGGTCGGCCCGGATACCAACTTCCAGCCGTCACCCGAATTACTGGCCGCGTGCGGTGAAACGCTCGACGGCCTGATCGTCGCCAGCCCGTCAAACCCGGCCGGCACCATGATCGATCCGGCGGGACTGGAGGATCTCTACGCCTATTGTGCCGAGCACGGCATTCGACTGATATCGGATGAAATCTATCATGGTATCACGTACGTCGACCCGGCCGAGACGATGCTCCGGTTCGGTGATGACGCGGTGATCATCAACAGCTTTTCGAAGTATTTTTCGATGACCGGCTGGCGGCTCGGCTGGATGGTGCTGCCGCCGGACCTGGTGGACGCCTGCGAACGCCTGGCGCCGAACCTGTTCATTTCAGCGCCGGCGGTGTCGCAGTATGCGGCTGTCGCGGTTTTCGACTGCGAGGACGAGTTGCAGTCAAACCTGGTGAAGTACCGCGAGAACCGTGAACTGTTGCTGCGCGAACTTCCCAAAGCTGGGTTCAATAAATTGGCGTCGGTGGACGGCGGCTTCTACATCTATGCCGACGTGTCGGAACTGACCAATGACAGCGTGTCGTTCTGCGAGGCGATGTTGAAGGAAGCCGGTGTCGCGGCGACGCCGGGAACGGACTTCGATCCGCAACGCGGCCACCTGTTCGTCCGGTTTTCGTTCGCGCGCGATCCCGCCGATATGGCGGAAGCGGCCGAGCGCCTGATCAAGTGGCGTAACGGCAGCCTCTAGACGAAACAAGGGCGGCCCTAGAGCCGCCCAAGTTTCCTCCCAGACATGGCCGCGGCCGGAGCCGCGGCGCATTCCTCGTAATCTTCAGCTGCCGCGGCGCCACCAGCCACGACGGGCCGGTTTCTCTTCCTCGCGAAGCTGCGCGACGTCGATGATCGTCGTTTTCGCCGTTTCCGGCGGGGTCTTGTCGGCCTCCGCTTCTTCGGCGGCGGCGATCTCGATCATCGGCTCGGAAGTATCCTCGGCAGCCTCGGGCTGCTCCTGGGTGTCCGCACCGTTCCCCTGTCCGTTGGACGGTTTGCCCTCGGCGGCAGCCTCGGCTGGCTCGGGTTCCGCTGCGTCCTCTTTGGCGTCGGCAGCGTCGCCGCTGTCCGAAGCGTTGTCGGAGTCTTCCTTGGCGTCGGCTTTGGCGTCTTCTTTCTTGGCCGCCTTGTCGGTGCCTTTCTGATCGTCGGATTTCTTCGACCGGCGCGAACGGGACCGGCGTTTCGGTTTTTCGTCTTCGGATTTCTCGTCCGCAGCGTCGGCGGTTTCGGCCTTGTCCCCGGTCTCATCGGCGTTCTTCTGATCGGCCTCGTCCGGCGTTTCCGCGTCCTTGGCTTCAGCGCCGGCTTTGTCATCGCCGGAGGAAGACTTGTCCTCGTCGGCGTCGTTGCCGTTGCCGTCCGCGTTCTGCTGCTCGCTGGCGTCATCTTCCTGACCGCGGTTGCGGCGGCGTCCGGCGCGGCGGCCTCGGCGGCGGCGGCGCGAGCGTTTCGGCTGTTCTTCGCCGTCGCCGTCCGATTCCGATGCCTGACGGTTGTCGTCGGCATCGTCCTCATCGTCGTCGTCATGGTCGTTGTCGTCGGCGGATTGCGCGGCCTGATCGTGCTGATCCTCGTCCTTGCGCCCGCGGCGGCCACGGCGGCGGCGGCGGCGTTTGCGGCCGCCATCCTCGTTGTCGCTGTCGTCGTCACCGGTTTGTTCGGCCGGCTGCGCCTCGACGGTCTTACCGTCGGTGCGGACCCGCTCCATCCGGAAGTCCGGCGGGATCAGGCTGTCGTCGCTCTCCAGGAAGACCTTGATCTCGTAGTCTTCCTCGATGCGGGCGAGCATGTCGCGTTTGTGGTTGAGGATGTAGAGCGCGACGCTGGTCGGCATCCAGACCGTGATTTCGGTCGACCGCTTGCGCATTGCCTCTTCCTCGATGATGCGCAGCATCTGCAGCGCCGTCGTGTCGGTCGAGCGCCGGATCCCGGTGCCGCCGCAGTGCGGGCAGGGCTCGGTCTGTATTTCCTGAAGGCTCGGGCGCAGGCGCTGACGCGACATTTCCAGAAGACCGAACGGCGAGATGCGGCCGATCTGGATGCGCGCGCGGTCGGAGCGCATGGCGTCCTTGAGGGCGCGTTCCACCTTGTTCTGGTTGCGGTGGTTTTCCATGTCGATGAAGTCGATCACGATCAGGCCCGCGAGATCTCGGAGCCGGAGCTGGCGGGCGACTTCCTCGGCCGCTTCGATGTTGGTCTTGTAGGCGGTTTCCTCGATGTTCCGCTCACGCGTCGAGCGGCCCGAGTTGACGTCGATGGCGACCAGCGCCTCGGTCGAGTTGATGACGATATAGCCGCCCGATTTCAGCTGTACTTCCGGCTGGTGCATGCTGTCGATCTGGCCTTCGACCTGAAAACGCTGCAACAGCGGAATGTTGGTTTCCTTGTACGGCTGCACCCGTTTGGCGTGCGACGGCATCATGAGCTTCATGAAGTCCTTGGCCGTGCGGTAACCTTCCTCGCCGTTGACGATCACTTCCTCGATATCCTTGGTGTAGATATCGCGGATCGAGCGTTTGATCAGGTTGCCTTCCTCGTGGATCAGGGAGGGTGCGATACTCTCCAGCGTCTTCTGGCGTATCTGCTCCCACAACCGGATCAGGTATTCGTAATCGCGTTTGATTTCCGCCTTGGTCCGCTTGTCGCCCGCGGTGCGGACGATGACGGCCATCCCGTCAGGAATGCCGAGGTCCGACAGAATCGATTTCAGGCGCTTGCGGTCCTGGCCGGATGCGATCTTGCGGGAAATCCCGCCGCCACGCGCGGTGTTCGGCATCAGCACGCAATAGCGCCCGGCGAGCGACAGGTAGGTGGTCAGAGCCGCGCCTTTATTGCCGCGCTCTTCCTTGACGACCTGGATCAGCAGAATCTGGCGGCGCTTGATAACTTCCTGGATCTTGTAACGGCGACGGTCGACGACGGGGCGGCGGATTTTCTCGGCCTCGTCGATCTCGTCCTCGCCACCGCCGACTTCCTCGACGGATGCGTCGGGCTCTTCGTTTTCGAGCGCTTCCTGCGCCGCGCGCTGGGCGTCTTCTTCCTCGGCGATGAGGGCTTCGCGGTCGGCGACGGGAATTTGATAGTAGTCGGGATGAATTTCGCTGAAAGCAAGGAAACCGTGCCGGTTGCCGCCGTACTCGACGAACGCCGCCTGCAGGGACGGCTCAACACGGGTTACTTTTGCGAGATAGATATTCCCTTTTAGTTGTCTGCGGGATTCGACTTCGACATCAAAGTCTTCGACCCGGTTTCCTGACAGCACAACCACCCTGGTCTCTTCCGGGTGGGAGGCGTCGATTAACATGCGTTTGGTAGCCATTGAAACAGAAACTCCGAGGCACACATGTACTTGACGTTTCGCGTGAACGCTGGACGGACAAGGGGGTTGCGTGCCGATAGGTGTGGTAAGAACCGGCGGCGCCTCGGGGAACAACAACGACGGCACACCGGGCGCCAGATGGCATCCGGGTGAATTTCGTCTCGTTCTTGCGGGCGGCTTGCACCGGCATGTGAAAAAGGCCTTATATTTTACGGGGTGCCGGTCGGATTACCGACACACAAAAATTCGGACTCGTTTGGGTGCGCTGCGCGGGGCATGGGCGCCGCGTCTGCGGACCGAAAACGTGATCGCCATATGCGACCAACGTTAACATAACCGTAGGATTTCAATTCCACAATGTCATAATAACGATGGTGCAGCCCGCCGAGAATGCTTGAGAGCGGGCGCATCCGGTGTTTATAACGGCCATATATGGTAAATTTTTAGGACCGGCGGACGCAAAATATGGGCAACAGCGGTTTTCGCCCGATTCTATACGCGTTGTTCCTGACGCTCTTCGGCGCGTCGGGCGCTTTGGCTGCGGATGCGGAAGTGACCGACATCCGTGTCGGCAAGCACGGCCTGTCGACGCGCATCGTCGTCGACCTGGACCGTCCGGTCACGGCGCAGGTCTTCACGCTGGCCGGGCCCGCCAGGCTGGTGATCGACCTGCCCGAAGTGGGCTGGCGCCTGCCGCAGCGGCCTTTGCCGGCCGATGTCGGGCTTCTTTCGAAATTGCGCTACGGCCTGTTTCAGCCGGGCAACTCGCGCATCGTCGTCGATTTGAACGAACCGTCGCGGGTCCATGACGCGATGTCGCTTCCCGGTGCGGGGGGGCAGCCCGACCGGCTCGTGATCGATCTCGCGCGCGCGACGGGCAAGGCGTTTCTGGAGAGCGTCGCCAGGCCACCGATGCGAATCGAGGGCAGTGAATCGCAGATCGCCAGCGCCACGTACGTGAATACCCCGAAACCGCGGAACGCCGAGCCGGCGCCGGCCCCGGTCGCGCAGCCCGCCCGACCCAAGACCGCGGCCGCCGGCGTCGATGTGCCCGAGAAACCGCTGCCGCCTTCCATCGCCAACGCCATCGATCAGGCCAAGGTGAAGCACGACGCCGCGGAAACGCGCCTTGCGTCGTTACGGGTGCCGATGAAGCCGCCGGTCCCCGGGCAATACCGGAAACGCATTATCGTCATCGATCCCGGCCACGGCGGCGTTGATCCGGGCGCCATCGGCGTTTCCGGCATTTACGAAAAGCACATCACGCTCGCCGCCGCGCGCGATCTGAAGCGTCACCTGGAAGGGACCGGGCGCTTCGACGTCAAGCTGACGCGCGACCGGGATATCTTCATCCGCCTGCGCAACCGGATCGAACGGGCGCGGGAAATGAAGGCGGACCTGTTCATTTCGCTGCATGCGGATACGATCCGGAACCGGGGCGTGCGCGGGCTGTCGCTTTATACGCTTTCCGAACGGGCATCGGACAAGGAAGCGGCTCAGTTGGCCGAACGTGAGAACAAGGCCGACCTGATCGCCGGGATCGATCTCACGCACGAAAGCGCCGAAGTGACGAATATTCTCATCGACCTGGCGCAGCGGGAAACCATGAACCAGTCGGCGAAACTGGCGGCCCTTCTGGTCGATGAGTTGGAGGGCCGGGTCAACATCCTCAGGAATCCGCACCGCTTCGCGGGCTTCGCGGTCCTGAAGGCGCCGGACATTCCGTCGGTGCTGATCGAACTCGGGTTCCTGTCGAACAAGGAAGACGAACGCCAGCTCCGCTCCAAGTCGCACCGCAGAAAGCTGGCCCAGTCCATCGCCGGCGCGGTCGACCGCTATTTCGCCAAGATCGAATCCGCGAGCCGTTAACGTCAGGCGGGTGTGACGGACGTCGTAGCTTCTTTGCCACGGATCGGACACATTCTTATCCTACGTGCTGTTACGGACTCCGCGAACGGGGACCGGCATGTTAGTAAGGACCAGCGCGGGTAACGGGATGAACTTGAAAGAGCTCAAGCTGCCGGTATGAAATTTTTCGTTCGTTTCACTTTGATAACGCTGTCGCTTCTGGTGCTGGCGGCGGCGGCCGTCGGCGGCGGCACGCTTTACGTGCTGCACACGTACGGCCGCGATCTGCCCGATTACCGTCAGCTTGCGACCTACGATCCGCAGGTGATGACCCGCGTCCATGCCGGTGACGGTCGGCTTTTGGCCGAGTTCGCGATCGAGAAACGGGCATTCGTGCCGATCGAGGCGATGCCGAAGCGCATCATCGACGCGTTTCTCTCCGCCGAGGACAAATCGTTCTACACCCATTCAGGGATCGATTTCACGGGCGTCGCGCGCGCGGTGGTGACGAACCTGCAAAACATCGCCACCGGACGGCGGCTCGTCGGTGCGTCGACGATCACCCAGCAGGTCGCGAAGAACTTCCTTCTGACCAACGAGGTCTCGTTCGACCGCAAGATCAAGGAAGCGATCCTGGCGGTCCGCATCGAGCGCGCCTTCACCAAGGACAAGATCCTCGAACTGTACCTGAACGAAATCTATCTCGGTTATGGTTCTTACGGTGTCGCCGCGGCGGCACTCAATTACTTCAACAAATCGCTGAACGAGCTCACGATCGCCGAGGCGGCGTATCTGGCGGCGCTCCCGAAAGCGCCCAACAACTACAACCCCGTGACCAAGCGCGATGCCGCCAAGGGGCGGCGCAACTGGGTCGTGAACCGGATGGCCGAAGACGGCCGCATCACCGCCGAGCAGGCCGAGGAAGCGACCAACGAGCCCTTGCTGGTGGCCAGCCGCGAGGAAACGGAGTTCGTGCAGGCCGACTATTTCACCGAGGAAGTGCGCCGCGAACTGGTCGACCGCTTCGGCGAGGATCAGCTCTATCAGGGCGGCTTGTCGGTGCGTACGACCCTCGATCCGAAACTGCAGGATATCGCACGGCGTGTGCTCCGGCGCGGGCTTGAGGCCTATGACCGCCGCCACGGTTACCGGGGGCCGGTGACGACGGCGCCGGCCGGTCAGCGGCTCGATACGCCGCTCGACTGGAGGGTCTATCTGGGCTCGATCAAGCGGCCCAACGGGATGGGCGAAAAGCAGCTCGCCGTCGTGACCGGCGTCGACGACCAAAAGGGATATGCCGAGATCGGCGTCGAGGACGGTGCGGCGGGGACTATTCCGCTGGACGAGTTGAAGTGGGCGCGTGAAGAGATCGAGCATCTGAAGCGCGGCGCATCGGTCAAGAAACCGTCCGACGTGCTGACCGCGGGAGATGTCGTCATCGTCGAGCCGGTGCAGGCCGGCGAAGGGAAGGCCGATAACACATACAGCCTGCAGCAGATTCCGGAAGTTAACGGCGGCATCATCGCCATCGACCCGCACACCGGCCGCGTCCTTGCGATGGTCGGCGGATATTCGTTCGAACGCAGCCAGTTCAACCGCGCGACCCAGGCGAAGCGCCAGCCGGGTTCGGCCTTCAAGCCGTTCGTATACCTGGCGGGGCTCGACATGGGCTTCACGCCCTCGACGCGTATTCTCGATGCGCCGTTCGTCATCGATCAGGGCCCGGGCCTGCCGAAATGGCGTCCCGCCAACTACGGTAAGAAGTTCTACGGTGCGTCGACGATGCGGCTCGGGATCGAAAAGTCGCGTAACCTGATGACCGTGCGTCTGGCGCAGACCATCGGCATGGACCGGGTTGCGGCATACGCGAAACGCTTCGGTATCGTCGACGACCTGCCGCAGACGCTTTCGATGGCGCTCGGGGCCGGGGAAACGACATTGATCAAGCTGACCTCGGCGTATGCGATGCTGGTCAACGGCGGCAAGAAGATCACACCGGCCCTGATCGACCGGGTGCAGGACCGTCTCGGGCGCACGGTCTACCGCCATGATGACCGGAAGTGCCCGGATTGCCGGGCCGATTCCTGGCACGAGCAGCGCGTTCCCGAAATTCCGGACACCCGTCCGCAGATCACCGATCCGGCGAGCGCGTACCAGATCGTCAGTATGTTGCGCGGCGTGGTCGAGCGCGGTACCGGCCGGCGCATTTCCGAAATCGACAAGCCGCTCGCCGGCAAGACCGGCACGACAAACGAAGAACGCGACACGTGGTTTATCGGGTTTTCGCCTGACCTCGCGGTCGGTGTGTTCGTCGGCTACGACGACCCGGTGCCGCTGGGCCGTCACGAAACCGGTTCGTCCGTTTCGGCGCCCGTTTTCCGCGATTTCATGGCCGACGCGCTGAAGGGGCAGCCGGCGATCCCGTTCCGGACCCCGCCCGGTATTCGCCTGGTCCGCGTCAACGCGCGCACCGGCCTGCCGATCGAGCCGGGTGAGACCAACGTGATCCTGGAAGCCTTCAAGGAAGGGACCGTGCCCGACAGTTCGACCAACGTGATCGAGGGGCAGAGCTGGAGCGAGCCGGGCTCGTCCGAGAATTTCTCGAGCGCTCCGCTTTCCGGGACCGGCGGGCTCTACTGACGCCTGTTAACCTCGCTTGTCCAGCGCTTGAATTAGCCGCGCCTGTCCAGCGCGAGAAAAGCCGCCAACCCCAATAAAGACGACCCGGTGATCCACTTCTGCGCGCGCATCGCGCCCGGGTGCCGCTTGACCCAGTTGCCGGCCGACCCGAAGACCCAAGCGACGCCGAGAATCCACACCAGCCCGCCGGATGCGAACACGCTCCCGTAAAACAGCATCTGCATTGTCACGTCGCCGTGCGCCGCATCGGTGAACTGGGGCAGGAAGGCGAGGAAGAACAGCGCGATCTTGGGGTTGAGGATGTTGCAGACGAACCCTTGCCGGTAGAGCCGCCAGTTGTCGCGCTTGGTCGTGGTGGGTTTGAGGGCGTCGTCGTCGCCCTTGCCGGTGAGCGCGCGAAGGCCGAGATAAATCAGATAGGCGATCCCGGCCCACTTGATGATCGCGAACGCCGCCGGGAACACCTTGAGCACGGCGGCGAGACCGAAGGACGCCGCGAACATGTGCACGAGAATCCCCGTCGAGATCCCCAGCGCCGATAACGCGCCGGCGCGCCGCCCCTGACCCATGGCACGTGTGGCGACATAGATCATGTCGGGCCCCGGCGAGATATAGAGGGCGAGCGATGCGGCGATGAAAACGCCGAGCGTGGCGGGATCGATGACCATGCCGGGACTTTATGCCTGCGCACGATTTCGCGAAACCCGATTCTTGATTTGCC
>MDSW01209255.1_pt1 | contig 17303 bp, 14 predicted proteins | sample 811171 | NCBI WGS metagenome assembly MDSW01 (sample SAMN05326641, study PRJNA326480) | marine metagenome | isolation source: seawater | place: Atlantic Ocean: North West | collected 2012
CGCTATGCTCGTCTTGATTGTCTGGCGGAGAGGGAGGGATTCGAACCCTCGAAGAGGCTATAAACCCCTTACTCCCTTAGCAGGGGAGCGCCTTCGACCGCTCGGCCACCTCTCCGATTGACTGACAATCGTTGCCTGATTCAACGCGAAAGGCCTAACCCAGCCCTTTGCGTCGATTCGTCGAACAAAGCGACTATCAAATCGGCGGGGCTCGTGTGCGTCCGCGATCAATCAAGAGCGCGTAATGTACCGCCGACGCCTTTATGACACAAGTCTTTTCGTTCGTTTTTTCTTTGGGTTACTACCACGGCCCATCATGACGGGCCGTGGCCTTGGCACACCCACGCGCCGCGCGAGAGGTGGCGCCGCGGGCTGCGCCTATTGTTCGTCCGTGGGGGTTAGTTCCGACTCGACCTTTTTCGGCTCTTCGTCCAGATCGAACTCGTCGTGGAGGGCCCGAACCGCCAATTCCAGGTACTTGTTCTCGACCACGATCGAGATCTTGATCTCCGTCGTGGAGATCATCCGGATATTTACGTTCTCGTCGGCCAGCACCTTGAACATGCGCGCGGCCACATTGGCGTGCGAGCGCATGCCCACGCCCACCAGCGACACCTTGCAGACGTTGGGCGTCCCCGCGACCTCGCGCGCACCGATTTCCGGGGCCACCTTCTCGAGCATTTCCTTGGCCGCTTCATAGTCGCGCTTGTGCACGGTGAAGGTGAAGTCGGTCAGGGTGTAATCGCTGGACGAATCGCCCGAGACGTTCTGCAGGATCATGTCGACTTCGATATTGGCCTCGCCGATGGGCCCCAGCACCGCGTAGGCAATGCCGGGCCGGTCGGGTACGCCCAGTACCGTAAGCTGCGACTCGTCCTTGGTGAAGGCGATGCCGGAAATGATCGGTTCTTCCACGTATTCCTCCAGGGTGATCAGGGTGCCGGGGCCTTCCTCGAACGTAGACAGTACCCGCAGCGGCACGCCGTATTTGCCGGCGAACTCCACCGCGCGAATCTGTAGCACTTTCGAGCCGAGACTGGCCATCTCGAGCATTTCTTCAAAGGTAATTTTTTCGAGCCGGCGGGCATTCGGCACCACGCGCGGGTCGGTGGTGTAGACGCCGTCGACGTCGGTATAGATCTGGCACTCATCGGTGCCGAGAGCCGCAGCCAGCGCCACGGCGGTCGTGTCCGAGCCACCGCGGCCCAGCGTGGAGATCGAGCCGTCGCTGGTGATGCCCTGAAACCCGGCCACCACGGCGACCTGGCCGGCATCGAGGGCGGCGCGCAGGTTGGCTTCCTTGATCTCTTCGATACGCGCCTTGGAGTGATACTCGTCGGAGACGATCGGCACCTGCCAGCCCGTAAACGAACGCGCATCGCAGTCGATATGCTGTAAGGCCATGGCCAACAGCGCGATCGTGACCTGCTCGCCCGTGGACAGCAGCACGTCCATTTCCCGCGGCACCGGCTTGCCAGACAGATCGCCGGCCAGCTCGGTCAGGCGGTCGGTCTCCCCGCCCATGGCCGACACCACGACCACGACCTGATCGCCTTGATCACGATAGCCTTTAACCTTCTCGGCAATCTTTTTGATCTTATCGATCGAGCCGACGGACGAGCCGCCGTATTTCTGGACAATCAATGCCATGGGTTCGTTGTTCCTTATCCGAGTGGGACGAGCCGATCGTGAATAACTATGCCAGACGCGACTCGACCCAGGCAGCCACGCTGTCCAGGGCCGCGTCGAGATTCTCGGGTTGACTGCCGCCGGCCTGGGCCATGTCCGGACGGCCGCCGCCCTTGCCGCCCACTTGGGCCGCTACGTGGTTGACCAGGTCACCGGCCGGCACATGGCCTGACACGGTCTTGGCGACGCCGGCGATCAGCGCGACCTTGCCGTCCTCGGCTGCGGCCAGCACCACAACCGCGCCCTCTAGCTGGTTTTTGAGCGCATCGACGGTCTCGCGCAGTGTCTTGCGATCGGCGCCGTCCATGCGTCGCACCACCAGCTTGGCCGAGCCGATCGCTCGCGCTTCGCTGGCCAGATCGGCCCCCTGGCTCGCGGCGAGCTTCTGGTTGGCGGCCTCGAGCTGTTTTTCCAGACCGGTCACGCGTTCCATCAGCTTGTCGAGCTTGTCCTCGAGCTCGCTCGGCGCGGTTTTAAATCGCGTGGCCAGTCGCGCTTGACGATCGATAACGTCCTGGATGTAAGCCAGCGCATGTGAGCCGGTGACCGCTTCCAGTCGGCGATTGCCGGCCGATACGCCCCGCTCCTCGGTGATCTTGACGAAGCCAAGCGCCCCGGTGGCCGGGGCATGCGTGCCCCCGCAAAGCTCTACCGAGTAATCGCCGAAGCGTACGACCCGAACGGTCGAGCCGTATTTCTCGCCAAAGAACGCCATGGCGCCCTCGGCCACGGCCTCGTCGTAGCTGCGTTCGTAGATCTGGCCTTCGATGTTGGCGCGGACTGTGTTGTTGACCTGCGCTTCGATAGTGGCCAGCTGTTCGGGCGTAACCGCCTCGAAATGCGAGAAATCGAATCGCAGCCGATCCTGGGCCACCAGGGAGCCTTTCTGACGCACGTGAGAGCCCAGCGTGTCGCGCAGTGCCGCGTGCAGCAGGTGGGTGGCCGTGTGGTTGAGCTCGATGTCGTGGCGTCGTGCAGCATCGACCTCGGCGTTGACCGCAACGCCGGGTGTGGCCATGCCCGAGTCCACGTGGCCGAAATGCAGGAACACGCCGTTCTGTTTTTGTGTATCGCGGACGATGAATGTGAACTCGTCGCCCGCGATCTGGCCGGTATCGCCGAGCTGGCCGCCCGACTCGCCGTAGAACGGCGTAGCTTCGAGCACCAGCACGCCTTCGGCACCGGCCTCGATCGCATCAACCGGCTGGCCCTCGACCAGCAGCGAAATCACGCGGGTCGCGGCGTGCGTCTGCTCATAGCCGACGAACTCGGTGGGCTGGCCGACATCATCCAGCTTGGCGTGATAGTCCGCACCGAACTGGCTGGCGGCGCGTGCCCGCTCGCGCTGGGCGTCCATTTCACGCTCGAAGCCCGCGCTGTCGATGGTCAAGCCGCGCTCGCGCGCGACGTCGTTGGTCAGATCAACCGGGAAACCGTAGGTGTCGTAGAGCTTGAACACCGTCTCGCCGGGGATTTCGGTGCCCGACATAGAGGCCACGGCGTCCTCGAGGATCTTCATGCCCGAGGACAGGGTTTCAGAAAACCGCTGCTCTTCCTGAGCCACCACCCGCTCGATCTGCGGATAGGCCTCGGCCAGCTCAGGATAGGCCTCACCCATCAACTCGTTGAGTGGTGCCACCAGCTCGTGAAAGAACGCGCCCGTGGCACCCAGCTTGTAGCCGTGGCGAATCGCCCGGCGCATGATGCGACGCAGCACGTAGCCGCGGCCCTCGTTGGAGGGCATCACGCCGTCGGCGATCAAAAATGCCGTGGCGCGGATATGATCGGCCACGACTTTCAGCGAGGGCAGCTGGGCCGCGCTCGGCTCGCCGGTAATGCCCACGGCGCGGGCGGCGGCGGCCATCAGCGTCTGGAAGACATCAATGCCGTAGTTGTCGTGCGTGCCCTGCATGACGGCGGCGATGCGCTCCAGGCCCATGCCGGTGTCGATCGAGGGTTTGGGCAGGTCGACCATCTCGCCGTCCGGCTGGCGGTCGTACTGCATGAACACCAGGTTCCAGATCTCGACGAAACGATCGCCGTCTTCGTCCGGCGTGCCGGGCGGCCCGCCGGCGACGTGCTCACCGTGATCGTAGAAAATCTCGGAGCACGGGCCACACGGGCCGGTGTCGCCCATCTGCCAAAAGTTGTCCTTGGCGCCGATACGGGCCAGGCGCGCCTCGGGAATGCCGATCTCGTCTGTCCAGATCGCCTCGGCCTCGGCGTCTTCTTCATAGACCGTGACCCAGAGCTTATCCGCGGGCAGGCCCAGCTCTTCGGTCAAGAACCCCCAGGCGAACTGGATGGCCTCGCGCTTGAAGTAGTCACCGAAAGAGAAGTTGCCCAGCATCTCGAAAAACGTGTGATGCCGGGCCGTATAGCCCACGTTTTCCAGGTCGTTGTGCTTGCCGCCGGCGCGAACACACCGCTGGGCCGAGACGGCGCGCGAATAGTCGCGCGGATCACGCCCCAAAAAGACGTCCTTAAACGGCACCATGCCTGCGTTGGTGAACAGCAGCGTGGGGTCGGCCGCCGGCACGAGGCTGGATGAGGCCACGAACCGATGCGCGTTGGCCTTGAAATAATCGAGAAAACGCGCGCGTACCGCGTTGGTGGACATCATGTGGGGTTGCTCCCGGACACCTCGCCAAACAGCCGGCAAGTTTAGCAGAGACGCCGGCCGGGCTTAGTCGGACGTTGTGCGTACGGCGGCGATCTTGTCGTCGTTGGTCTGCACACGATCCGTGCGGCTGCCGACCTTGATGCTGGTATGCACGCGCGGGGCGCCGAGGTCGTGGATCGTTTGGTGACACTCCTTGAACGCGGCGAACACGTCATCCCACTCGCCCTCGACGTTGGTGCCGTAGGCATGGAGCTGGGGCTTTAACCCCCAGGCTTCGAGGATCGGCTGGCAGGCCGCGATATAGCGAGAGACCGACAGGCCCACGCCCAGCGGGATGACACAGATTTCAGCGGTGACTTTCATGTAAATGCGTCCGATCAGCCTATGTCGCGAGCATGTCAGAGGCCTGGCGCGTCATCGAACGCCGCCGCGAGCTGATCGCCGTCAAAGCCGCGCCGCTGCAAGAATCGCATCTGCTTGGCCTTGGCCGCGAAGTCCTCGGGCCATTCGATACCGAAACGCTTTTCCCGCGCGGCCGCGGCCCGGCTCGCCCAATCGACTTCGGCAGCCGCGAGTGCTGCTTCGACGGTTGAGTCGGCTACGCCCACGCCGCGCAGCTCGGCACGGATCCGCACCGGGCCGATACCCCGCCGCGCCTTGGCCGCTACGCTGGCCTCGGCAAAGCGGGCATCCGATAGCAGGCCATCATCGACCAGCGTATCGAGCGCGATCTCGATAGCGTCGCGCGCATAGTCGCGCTTGGCGAGCTTGGTCACGAGCTCGCCGTAGGCGTGCTCGCGACGCGCCAGCAGATCCATCGCGCGTTTGCGGATCTCGACTTGCGTGGTCTGGTCTGCCTCGTCGGTCATGCCGGGCGGTGATTACTGGCCGCTCTTCCCGGCGCTATCGCCGCCCAGCAGGTCGGCGTCGCCGGCCTCGGCGGTGGCCGCATCGGGCGCGGCCTCCGCGGCGTCTTCACCTTTCTTCTTTTTCTTGGGCAGCAGTTTTTCGCGCAGGGCGGCTTCGATATTGGCCGCGATTTCCGGGTTTTCCTTCAGAAAGTTACGCGCGTTGTCCTTGCCCTGGCCGATGCGATCACCGTTGTAGGAGTACCAGGAGCCGGCTTTCTCGACGAGGTTGTTGGCCACGCCCAGGTCAATGATCTCGCCCTCGCGCGAGCTGCCCTCGCCGTAAAGGATCTCGAACTCGGCCTTGCGAAACGGCGGCGCCATCTTGTTTTTGACGACCTTCACGCGAGTTTCGTTGCCGATGACCTCGTCGCCCTTCTTGATCGAGCCGATGCGACGAATATCCAGGCGCACGGACGAATAGAACTTCAGCGCGTTACCGCCGGTGGTGGTCTCTGGCGAGCCGAACATCACGCCGATCTTCATCCGGATCTGGTTGATGAACATCACCGTGGTGCCGGTACGCTTGATGTTGGAGGTGAGCTTACGCAGCGCCTGGCTCATCAACCGCGCCTGAAGGCCCACGTGGGAATCACCCATCTCGCCTTCGATTTCGGCCTTCGGCGTGAGTGCAGCCACCGAGTCCACGACCACGATATCCACCGCCGCCGAGCGCACGAGCATGTCGGCGATCTCCAGCGCCTGTTCGCCGGTGTCCGGCTGCGAGATCAACAGGTTTTCGATATCCACGCCCAGCGCTTCGGCATAGGTCGGGTCCAGCGCGTGTTCGGCGTCGATGAAAGCCGCGGTGCCGCCGGCCTTCTGGGCCTCGGCGATGGCCTGCAGGGTGAGTGTGGTCTTGCCCGAGGATTCCGGGCCATAGATCTCGACGACGCGCCCGCGCGGGTAGCCGCCCACGCCCAGGGCAATGTCCAGAGTTAGCGAGCCGCTGGAGATCGAGGCGACGTTGGAATTATCCACGTCGCCCATGCGCATGACCGAGCCCTTGCCGAACTGTCGCTCGATCTGGCCCAGGGCGGCAGCGAGTGCTTTCTTGCGATCTTCATCCATGGCGTTGTTCCCCGTCTGTCGCGCCGGTGCGCGTGATGTCTTCTTACTCATGCTCGACTCGATGATACGGCCTGTGATGGTTTGTCGGCTCCGCGCCGGCTGATGCTCGCGCTCGGCTACCGCGGTGTGTCTAGTCCTGGCGCACCATGTCGGACAAGCGCCAACGGGCCAGGGTGTGATACGCGCCGGGCATGCCATCGTGTCCGCTTTCGATCAGCGCTAGATGAGCAACATGCCAGATCATCGGCGGAAACAGGGCCGTCGGCGCCGGGGGCACGCAATCACGGATGACTGTGATATGTGGCACAAAGCGTTGTCGATCAACCCCTTGCTTGCCCAATTCGGCGGCCAGCGCGGTCAGTCGTACGGGCGCACGCTCGGGGCCGAACCACGCGGTGCGCGCGCCCTGAAAACCGCCCAGGCGATCGATGCTCATCGTGAACGGCGCCGCGCTGATGTTATCGACCCCGCGCAGCAGCGCCTCGACGGCCGACGTATCACGTGGCCCCAGAAACGCCAGCGTCAGATGTAGCCGATCGGCGGCGACCAGACGCCCGCCCAGCCCCAGGCGGGCCGCTCTCAGGACCATCTCGTCGGCGAGCGCGCGCGGCGGCAACAGAGCAAAGAATAGCCGCCTAGGCACGATCTAGAGACGTTCGATCCGCTGTTTGAGACCGGCCAGCGCGCAGACAACGGTTTGACGCCGCACGCTGGCCCGGTCGCCGTCGAAGACGTGATGCGTAACCTCCGCACTTGCCCCGGCCTGCTGCCAGCCGATATACACGGTGCCTACCGGCTTGTCGGGACTGCCGCCGCCGGGCCCGGCCACGCCGGAGACCGCGATCGCCCATTCGGCGCCGGACAGCGTCAAGGCGCCTCGGGTCATCGCCCCGACCACCGGCGCGCTGACGGCCCCGTGGGCGGCGATCAGATGCGGGCCCACGCGCAGGTCCTCGTGCTTGGCGGCGTTGGAATACGTGACATAACCGCGCTCGAACCAGGCCGAACTACCGGCGCGCTCGGTACAGGCCGCGGCAATCAGGCCCCCGGTACACGATTCAGCGGTCACCAGCCGCTGGCCGCGCGCCGGCATCAGCTCAGCGAGTGCCGCGACCAGCGTGTCGATGTCTGCGGGCGGGCCCGCGGCGTCAGCCGTATGCGTCATAGGCTGCCAAGTATGCCAGTGCGGCACGGCGAAGTCGGCGTATAAATTACGTACAATCGCGCCGGCCGATGTTGGCACCGCGATCGACCGAGCCGAGCCTGCCCATGCCAGAGACCGCCGATACGGCCCGTCATGCCCATCACACGCCCATGATGCGGCAATACCTGCAGATCAAGGACGGCTATCCGAACATGCTCATGTTCTATCGCATGGGCGATTTCTACGAGCTGTTCTTCGACGACGCCGAGCGCGCGGCCGAGATTCTGGACATCACCCTGACCGCCCGCGGCGAGTCCGGCGGCGTGCGCATCCCGATGGCCGGCGTGCCCTATCACTCGGCCGAGTCGTATCTCGCGCGTCTGATCACGCGGGGCGAGTCGGTGGCCATCTGCGAACAGATGGAAGCGCCGGGCGCCACCAAGGGCCCGGTCCGGCGGGAAGTGGTACGCGTGGTTACGCCCGGCACCGTGACCGACGATGCGCTCATGGACGCGCGCCGGGCCAATCTCATCGTGGCCGTGGCCCCGGCCAAGCGGGCGATCGGTATCGCTACGCTGGAGCTGGCACGCGGCGATCTGGCGGTAACCGAAGTCGCCGACGAAGCCGCGCTGCACAGCGAGCTGGCGCGGCTGGCGCCGCGGGAAATTCTGGTGGCCGACGACAGTCCGCTGGTCTTCGAGGGCGCCAACACGGCCCGCACGGAGCGCCCGGCCTGGCTGTTCGATGCGGTTTCAGCGCGCCGCAAGCTGACCCAGTTCTTCGGCGTGGCCCAGCTCGACGGCTTTGGCTGTGGCGACATGCCGCGGGCGATTGCCGCCGCCGGCGCGCTGGTCGACTACGTCGAGGCCACCCAGCACGCCGCCCTCGCGCATATCGCCTCCATGCGCACTTATGCCATCACCGACACGCTGATCCTTGACGCGGCCACACGCCGCAACCTCGAGATCGAGCGCAGTGCCACCGGTGACACCCGCCACAGCCTGGTCGGCCTGCTCGATCGCTGTGCCACCGCCATGGGCGCGCGTGCCCTGCGACGCTGGCTAGCCGAGCCCACCCGCGACTTCAACACTCTGCGGCATCGCCATCAGGCCATTGCCACCCTGATGAACGGCGCCTACGAGCCGGTCTCCGACAAGCTGCGCAGCATGGTCGACGTGGAGCGCATCGCCACCCGTATCGCACTGGGCTCGGCACGCCCGCGCGATCTGTCGGGCCTGGCCGCCGCACTCGCCGGCCTGCCGGGCATCAAGGCCGAGCTGGCCAAGCTGGATGCCCCGCTGCTGGCCGGCATTGATACGGCACTGGACCCGGCCTCGGACCTGGCCGGCCTGCTGGCCCGCGCGATCGTCGCCGCCCCGCCGGTAGTCATCCGCGACGGCGGCGTCATCGCCACCGGTTATGACGACACGCTGGACGAGCTGCGCGAGCTCTCCGACAACGCCAACGGCTATCTGGCCGATCTGGAAGCCCGCGAGCGCGAGCGCACCGGCGTGGACACGCTCAAGGTGGGATACAACCGGGTGCACGGCTATTACATCGAAATGGGCCGCACCCACGCGGACAAGGCGCCGCTGGACTATCAGCGCCGTCAGACGTTAAAAGCCGTCGAGCGCTATATCACGCCCGAGCTGAAATCGTTCGAGGACAAGGTACTGTCGGCCCGCGAGCGCGCCCTGGCGCGGGAGAAACAGCTCTATACCGAGCTGGTCACCGAACTGGCGACACATCTGTCGCGCTTGCAATCGATTGCCGACGGGCTGGCCCGGTTGGACGTGCTCGCCGGGCTTGCCCGCTGCGGCATCGACTACGGTTGGGTTGCCCCAGAGCTCGTCGATACCCCCGGCATCAAGATCACCGGCGGGCGTCATCCCGTGGTCGAACGATTTTCCGATACGCCGTTCGTGGCCAACGACACCACCCTGGACGACGACACCCGGCTGCTTCTGATCACCGGGCCCAATATGGGCGGCAAATCCACCTATATGCGCCAGACCGCACTGATCGTGCTGATGGCGCATATCGGCTCGTTCGTGCCGGCCCAGGCCGCACGCATCGGTCCGCTGGATCGGGTATTCACCCGCATCGGCGCCGGCGACGATCTCTCGGCCGGCCAGTCGACCTTCATGGTCGAAATGAGCGAGACGGCCCAGATTCTGCACCACGCCACCGAGCGCTCGCTGGTGCTGCTGGACGAGATTGGCCGCGGCACCTCCACCTACGACGGCCTGGCCCTGGCCCGCGCGGTGGCCGAACGCCTGGCCGAGCACAACCGGGCCTATACCCTGTTTGCGACCCACTATTTCGAATTGACGCGCCTGGCCGCCGACTGGCCGGCCAGCGACAACGCGCACTTCGAAGTGGCCGACTATGCCAGCGGCGGCGAGCAGAAACTGGTCTTTCTCCACGCCATCCGGCCCGGCCCGGCCTCGCGCAGCTTTGGTCTGCAGGTGGCCGAGCTGGCCGGCGTGCCGAAAAAAGTCGTGCGCGCGGCCAAGAAACATCTCGCCGAGCTGGAGCAGGCCACACCGGAAACCACCAGCCCCCAGCTGGGACTGTTCGAGGCCCCCTCACCGGCCTCGGCCGAACCCGCTGAGCCCGAGCCGGATCGGCTGCGGGAACAGCTGGCCACGCTTGACTGTGATGCGCTGTCGCCGCGGGAGGCGTTGTCGGTCTTGTATGAGTTGAAGGGGTTATTGGATTACAACGGCGCCGACGATTAGTGCGCAGCGGCGCGCCCAGTGCTGCTCGGGCAGCTCGCGGTGCTGCTTCAAGCTTAACGCCACTCACGAGCGGCTTTAGCCGGGCGATTTCGCACTGCAGTGCGAGTCTCTTCTTTTGCTTGTCCAAAAGAAGAAACCAAGAAAACGACACCCATCCTCGGCGCCCGCTTTGCGGGTGCACTCCGATGCTCACGTCGGCGGAATGCGACAAAAAACTCACATCGCTTTCGCGATGCTCAAACACTTTGTCGCACCGGCGCAGTGCGACGGACATCCGCCGCCGCTGCGCGTCTGCGTCGCCTCACAATGGGGCCGAACACAGAGCGGGCGATCCCCGCCCGGCGTTGGTCTAGCTGCTTGCGAGGCTTTCTGCGATGGTCATGTCGGCTTGAGGCCGGCGGCCTAAGCCGACCTACAGACTCATAAACTGCCGCGCCGTGTCTGTATTGGGTGCCCTTCAGGGCCGGCGCAGACGCTCGGGGCGAATGGGTGTCCGGCGCACGGCGCCGGCACGGCCAGCATGTCTGAGTGCGGCCAAAGCCGCACGAGTTCCTGGCCGTGTCCCACTCGCCCCGAGTGGCTGCGCGTACCCGCGAAGCGGGCGGACATGTAGGGTGTCCTTTGCTTTGGTTACCGGGGGCGTGGTCATGCCATATAAGCCGTCGCATAGCCGCCGCGCGCTGTGCCAGGCAAGGCGCGAGCCGCAGGTCGTGGCCCGCCACGATCAAGGGTCGCAACGCCGCATGGGGCAGTGCGCGGCGGCTACCCGAAGGGCCAGTGCCATAAGCCGCCAATCCGGCGTTATCGCTTTGGCCCGTGGCCCCACCACGGCCGGCAAGCGATGCCTTATCTTGACGCCTTATGGCGCTGGTGCGGCGACTTATATGGCATCACCACGCCCCAGTTTGGACAAGCAAATGAAAGGGACTCGCACAGCAGTGCGAAACCGGCGTTCAAAACGTTCTAAAGAGTTTTCCTAGCCACCGAAATACGGTCCGGACCACGCAACGGCCTTAAGCGTAATCCGCCGCCATCTCATTCGTAATCTTCAAATCCTTCTTCGTATGCTTGGCAATCGGCCCGGCTACGGCTTTTTCGACCTTGCCGCCAATCAACGGAATCGAAGCATCAATCTCGTAGGTCAGCGTCATGCGCGAGCCGCTGCCCTGGTTGGTGATATGCATGTCGGCATGAATCTTCACCGGCGCTTTTTCGATTTCGATATCCAGGCGGCCGCGCGACTGATCTAACTGCCAGGCATCGGTCTGCTTGAGATACAAGCTGTCGCCCAGCCGGCTCTTGATGAAGTCGGGAAAGCTCATGCGCGAAGCATCCAAGGCGTGGCGCACGGAAATCGAGAACTTGTCGCCTTCGGCCGTGGTATCGAGCACTTCCGGCGCGTTGCCGCCCATGCGCTCGTACTTTTTCAGGTAGTAGTCCTTATCACCGAACATCTTGAGAATGGTTTCGGCGGGATAATCGAAATCGAAGGTTTCTTCGAACTTCATACGTCAGTCCTTGTGTCCGACCCGGCATCCGGGCGGATCTGTCCATCTTCTTGATAAAGGTAATGCGCGAGCATGTCGTGGGCGTTGAACTCGGCTTCTAGAACCGAGAGCAGCACGAACACCCCGCCCAGGCGACGATGCAAAAACACGATTTCACGCGGCGGAATTCGAAACCACCGCGAGATCGCGGCATCTTGCACGGCCTTGGACACGCGCCAGAACAGGTCTGAGTCCCCCCACTGATACTCACCGTCGGCGGTACAGTATTCAGCCGGCGGCTGTTTCATGAACGGCTCGATGATCAGCATGCCCACCTTGGCGAAGTCATCGAAGACATGTTGGGGCGAATCACGACGCAGCAGGTTGATGCCGATGGCCCCGTTGATGAGTTTGTCCTGGTCGTGTTCGAACGCGCCGGCCACAGTGTCGTAATAAGCCCCCAGAAAACGCGGGGCGAACTCACGGGTGGCCCCGAAATCCAGCAGCACGAACTTGTCGTCGTCGCCGGATTCGTCGACCCGAATCTTGTAATTGCCGAAATGGGGGTCGGTCTGGACGATGCCCCAGTCGAAGAACTCGAGAAAAAACAACTCGAGAGCGGCGCCGGCCAGCCGATTGCGCCGCGCCTGCGGCAGCGCCTTGACCGCGTCGCTCTGGACATGAGCCGCCGCCTCAAAGGAGGTGACCAGCACGGTCTCGGTCGAATATTCGGGGAACACTTCGGGCACGACGTAGCGATCATCGTCGGCCAGACGTTCGCCGAACTCACGGGTCATGCGCAGCTCGCGGTCATAATCCACCTCGCGATAGATCATCTCGCGGACTTCTTCCATGATCGCACTGAGCTCGATGCCCTTGGGCACGAGGCGCGCCAGGCGCACGATGTTGGTCAACGTGCGGATATCCGAATCAATCGCGTCAGCCAGCTGCGGGTACTGAATCTTGATACACAGCTGGCGTCCGTCGGAAATACGCGTCGCGCGATGTACTTGGCCCAGAGAGGCTGCGGCCAGCGGCTCTTCATCGATGTCCAGCTCGGCCAGCCGCTCGGCGCCCAAGCGTTCACGAACCACCGGGGCCAGGTCTACCCACGCCACCGGCGGACTGTCGTCTTGCAGACTGCGCAGCACGTCGATGGCCTCGGGCGGCATGAAGTACTGGCCATAAACCGAAAGCATCTGGCCAACCTTCATCACGCTGCCCTTCAGCTGGCCGAGTTCGTCGGCCAAAAATTCGGCCTGACGGACATAGAACTCGCGGTTGCGGGCTTCGCGATCGGACTTGCTCCGAAACAGGTTGCCGAAGGTATGCGTGGCATACGAGGCACCGGCCATAACGCCCATACGCGCCATCGCAGCGTTGCGGTCGAAGGAACCGGTCTTGAGTTTGAGCGGCTTGCGTTTGTCGCTCTTCGATTTATCGGCCATGGCGTGTGCTGACTGTCGGCATAGATCGGAGTCTAGCAGTTAGTACGAATCAGGCCATCCGCTGCATCGAAAACAAAAAAAGCCCGGTCGGTGACCGGGCCTTTCTTCCGACAATCGGGACAATTGTCGGTGCACGTCAACTTGGGTGTCGTGCTGACGACAACACCTAAGCGCCGTCGTTGTCTGGTGGCCATGGCTGGATTTGAACCAGCGACACCAGCATTATGAATGCTGTGCTCTAACCCCTGAGCTACATGGCCGTGGAAAGCGCGAGATTATGTTCGCCAGGCCGGTTTTCGTCAAGACAAACGGTCGATTTTTTAGACGTTGAACCGAAAGTGCACGACGTCGCCTTCGGCCATGACGTATTCCTTGCCTTCAAGCCGATGCTTGCCGGCTTCCTTGGCCCCTTTCTCACCGCCGAGATCGATGTACGTGTCGTAGTCGATCACTTCGGCGCGAATGAAACCACGCTCGAAATCAGTGTGGATCACGCCGGCCGCCTGTGGCGCGGTTGAGCCGGTGCGTACTGTCCAGGCGCGCACCTCCTGCGGGCCGGCGGTGAAAAACGTCTGCAGGCCCAGCAGTGCATAGCCGGCCCGGATCACGCGGTTCAGACCCGGCTCATCCAGGCCAAGATCAGCTAGAAAATCGTTCTTGTCGTCGCCGTCGAGCTGGGCCAGCTCGCCCTCAAGTGCGGCGCATACCGGCACGACCTGGGCGCCCTGGGCTTCGGCGTGCTCGCGGATACGATCCAGCAGCGGGTTATCCTCAAAGCCGGATTCGTCGACGTTGGCCACGAACAGCGCCGGCTTGGCGGTAATCAGGTGCAACTCGCGCAGGGCCAGATGTTCGTCGTCGCTAAGCGACAGACTGCGCACCGGAGCGCCGGTATCCAGATGCGCACGTACCCGCTCGAACAGCTCGGCGTTACGCTTGGCGGTCTTGTCGCCGGACTTGGCGGCCTTGGCCGCGCGCTCGCCGGCCCGCGTGACCGTGGTCAGATCGGCCAGAGCCAACTCGGTGTCGATGGTCTCGACGTCGGCGATGGGATCGACCCGCCCGGCGACGTGCATCACGTCGTCGTTTTCGAAACAGCGCACCACGTGCAGGATCGCATCGGTTTCGCGAATATTGGCCAGGAACTGGTTGCCCAGCCCCTCGCCCGTCGAGGCACCGGCAACGAGACCGGCGATATCCACGAACTCGATGTTGGTGGCCAGAACCTTGGCCGGCTTGACGATCGCCGCCAGCTTGTCCAGCCGCGGGTCGGGCACCGGAACCACGCCCACGTTCGGATCGATCGTACAGAACGGATAGTTCTCGGCCGGAATTTCGGCCGCAGTCAACGCGTTGAACAACGTGGACTTGCCGACGTTGGGCAAACCGACGATACCGATCTGAAGCGCCATGACATGACCTCGTAAAAGACGCGCCGCAGCTGCGACGGCCTGGTGGTGCAGGGTTTAAGACTTGCGAGAATTGAGCTGCTGGGCACCGCGCATCCAGCCGGCCGAACATACCGTTTCTACCGCCTCGATAGCGGCATCGATACCGGCGTCAATGGCGATCGCGTCGTCGCGCGACGGACTGCCCAGCACGTGCGAGAGCACCCCGGCTGCATTGCCGGGATGCCCGATGCCGATACGCAGCCGTTTGTAGCCCGCGCCGATCACGCGGTGCGTGTCCCGCAGCCCGTTATGGCCGCCGTGACCGCCGCCCTCCTTCAGGCGTACGGTGCCGGGCGGCAGATCCAGTTCGTCGTGGACAACCAGGATCTCGCCGGGCTCGATCTTGTGAAACGCAGCCAGCGGCTGGATAGCCTGGCCGCTGGCGTTCATGAACGTCGCGGGCTTCAGCAACCAGATCGTGTCGTCGCCACGGCTCGACCGTGCGAGCTCGCCCTTGAACTTTTTCTCGGACGAAAACGAGGCCCGCCACCGTTCGGCCAATCGGTCGATGAACCAGAAACCGGCGTTGTGCCGGTCATTGGCATGGCTGGGCCCGGGATTGCCTAGGGCAACGATGGCGCGCAAGTGCTCGCTCATCAGTCCACGTGCCGGGTCAGACAACCGACCACGACGACTTACTTGTCGTCGTCGTCGCCGTCGTTGCTGTCTTCGCTCTCGCCGTCGTCCTCGCCCTCGGCATCTTCGCCTTGTGCCTCTTCGGCGGCCGCCGCTGCTTCGGCTTCAGCCTCGGCTTCTTCTTCAGCCTCGAGCTCGACCGCGGCACGCGGCACCTGGACGGTCACCACGGTCTGGTCGTTCTGCTCGTCTTCTTCGCCCATCAGATCCACGATTTGGACGCCTTCAGGCACCACCAGGTCCGACAGGTGAACCGAATCGTGAAGATTGAGCTGCGAGCAATCCACTTCGATGTACTCGGGCAGATCACGCGGCAGACATTCGATCTCGACATCGTTCATGTTGTGCGAGATCACGCCTTCTTCGTCGACCACACCCGGGGCGACGTCTTCGCCGATGAAGTGCAACGGGATACTCATGCGCAGCGCCTCGCCGGCCACAATGCGCAGGAAGTCGGCGTGCTCGATGAACGGCTTGGCCGGGTGACGCTGGAGGTCACGCAGCACGGCTTCTTCGGTCTCGCCGCCGTTCACGTGGATCTTGATGATGTGCGAGAAAAACGCCTCGTTGTCCAGATGATGGTTGAGGTCGTTATGATCGAACGACAGCATCACCGGGTCGCCGTTGCCGCCGTAGATGATGGCCGGCACGCGGCCCGTCTTGCGCAGACGTTTGTTCTCGGCACGGCCGGTGGCGTCTCGTTTGTCGGCGTTGAGCTCGAAGGCTTCCATAGTCTGGCTCCAGCTGGCTATGAGGCCGCCGGGTGTGCTCCGCGGCCGCGGTTTGAAGGTGTTCACAGCAACCGCCCTGCCCGGGCAGCCGCCTTAAAAGACCGCGTAGTATACGCGTTTGATCGGGTTTTGCACGAGCCGCAAACGGCTCGGCGACACGAGGCGCTTAGGCGTCCTTATACAAGGTGGACACCGATTCCTCGGCACTCACGCGGCGAATGGTCTCGGCCAGCAGGGCGGCGATATGAAGCTGGCGAATCTTGCCGCAGGCCGCAGCGTCGGCCGACAGCGGGATGGTATCGGTAACCACCAGCTCGTCCAGGCGCGAGTTGCGGATGTTCTCCACCGCCTTGCCGGACAGCACCGGATGCGTGACGTAGGCACGTACTTTAGTGGCGCCCTGGTTCTTGAGGGCGTCGGCAGCTGCACACAGCGTACCGGCGGTATCCACCAGATCATCGACCATGATGCAGCTCTTGCCGCGCACATCGCCGATGATATTCATGATCTTGGCTTCGTTGGCCCGCGGACGCCGCTTATCGATGATGGCCAGATCGGCCTCGTCCAGGCGCTTGGCCAGGGCCCGCGCGCGCACCACGCCGCCCACGTCGGGCGAGACCACCACCAGATTGTCGTCACGCTGCTTCTGTCGCCAGATATCGCCCAACAGCACCGGCGAGGCATAGACATTATCCACGGGCATATCGAAAAAACCCTGGATCTGGTCGGCATGCAAATCCACCGTCAGCACGCGATCAGTTCCAACCGTACCCAGCAGACTCGCAGCCACCTTGGCCGAGATCGGCACACGGGCGCTGCGCGGGCGACGATCCTGGCGTGCGTAGCCGAAGTATGGAACCACGGCCGTGATGCGACCGGCTGATGCGCGATGCAGGGCATCGATCATCATCAGCAGTTCCATCAGGTTGTCGTTGGTCGGCTGACAGGTCGACTGAACCACGAACACATCGCGGCCGCGGACGTTCTCGTCGATCTCGACCTGACACTCGCCGTCGGAGAAACAGCCGACGGTCGCCTTGCCAATCGGCAGCTTGAGATAACCCGCCACGTCACGCGCCAATGCCGGGTTGGCATTGCCGGTAAAGACCATCAATCGGGTGTCCGCCATGGCGAGCTGTCGGTTGAGAAATTGCTCTGACAGCCGCGAGCGCTTGCGGCTATCGATAAAGACTGGCTGGGGTGGCAGGGATCGAACCTGCGCATGACGGGATCAAAACCCGTTGCCTTACCGCTTGGCTACACCCCATTCGAGAGCTGCGCATTCTGCTCAGACACGCACGTCGTGTCAATTGCGGACCTGATTTTCAGCCGCGACCTCGCACCGCCTCCCAACGCCGGTCGCCCCCCCCCCCC